>JAEEGL012689317.1_pt1 | contig 34525 bp, 32 predicted proteins | sample 9134231 | NCBI WGS metagenome assembly JAEEGL01 (sample SAMN16246548, study PRJNA631951) | gut metagenome | biome: gut microbiome; feature: rumen; material: fiber-attached | host: Bos | place: Iran: Karaj | collected 2018-10
AAAGATCTTGCCGTCTTCGTACCTTAAATCATTTACCGTAAGTGAATGTATCTTCACAGGATGGGGCTTAAGTTCCACCTCGACTCCCTTACGGGCAAGATCGTATGCCTTTTGCCCGTCAATCTTCTTGGCGGAAAAAGATGGCGGTACCTGCGAGGTTATTTTCGCAAGGCTTAAGAAAGCTTCACGGATCTTATCGAACTCATCAGCAGAGCCCGTAAGCGTATGTGTCCCCGTGATCTCACCTTCAGGATCCATGGTCGATGTTCTTACGCCGAACACTGCAGTACAGTCGTATGCCTTATCGTAGTCATCGGTATAACGCATGACTTTCAAAGCGCGTCCCGTAAAGATCGGGAGCAGACCGGTTGCAAACGGATCGAGTGTCCCGCTGTGACCTGCTTTCCTCGTACCGGCCACTTTCTTGATAAAGTTATCAGAGGCCATCGACGAGATGCCCTTCTTCTTATCAAGAAGGATGATGCCGTCCGGGATCATAGATACTTTGAAGCCTCGCTTATGATCTCCCCGGCAAGGTCATTTATATCCCTGCCCGTAACTTTAAAGCCCGCTGCACGCTTATGTCCGCCACCACCGTATTTCTCGGCGAATTCGGAACAGTCAAACTCGGACTTCGATCTAAGATTGGCTCTTATGCTGCCATCGACTTCCCTTAAGACGCAGGAGAACTCAACGCCTCCGACATCACGGAGTTTCTCGGCAACTCCGGCAAGTGCATCTTTGCCGGCATTGTACTTTTTGAACATCTGTTCCGGAACCACTGCAAGTGCAAGCTTTCCATCCAGACAGAATCTCGCCTCATAACAGGCGGCTGAAGTTATCGAGAACTCTTCAGGCGTCTTCATATCAAACAGGTTGTAGCAAACCTCTGTTATGTTTCCGCCAAGATCCATAAGCGCACCTGCCGCTTCCAAAGTCTCCGGCTTGGTATTCGTGTACGTAAACCTTCCGGTATCAGTTACGATACCAGCCATAAGACATTTGGCGGTTCTTACATCAACCACCTCACTAACAGGTTTGCCAATAAGCTCGGATATCTTAACAAGAGCATACCAGACCATCTCACACGCGGATGATGACCCGGGATCGATCCACTTAAGATCGGAAGATAAATGCAATACCTCATGATGATCGATATCAAGAGCATCGTCATAGAGTTCGAACAACTTACAGTTATTGTCCCCCATGCGGTGACCTTCGGAACAATCGACAGAGAAAGCAAGGTCATAGTGTTTGCCGTTAATCAGAAGATCCCCGCAGGTAAACTCTTCCGTCGGATAAAAAAGAAGATCCTCAACGCCGAGAAAACTCATGTTGTCAGGGAGTTCTTCCGGCATGGAAACCCATGCGCTTACACCCAGGAACCTTAAAACCGAAGCGACGGCACAGGCGGAACCTACGCAGTCACCGTCAACACTGCTGTGCGGGAACACAAGAGCAGCGCCGTCTTTTGACTTAAGCTCATCTGTTCTTTCCAAAATGAGCTTCGCCATTCTGGTTGCGCCTTCAATGTAACGTTCCTTCATGAAGTTATCCTTCTTCTTCCTCAGTATCATCAGGTTCGGGCAATCCGAGTTCTTCCCTTCTTGCCTTGTCTTCAGCTTTTACCTTATCGATTATCGCTTCCATCCTGGCAGCTTCCTCGAGTGTGTTATCAAGCTTGAAGTGAAGTTCGGGAGCAAGTCTCAAGTTAATCCTCTTGCACATCTCATACCTGATGAAACCCTTGGCACCGTCAATGGCGTCAAGAGCCTGCTTCTTGTCGTAATCGTTGCCGAAGACGGAAACAAAGACCGTGGCGTGAGACAGGTCACGGGTCATCTTGACCTGCGTGACCGACGTCAAAAGAGGAACACGGGGATCTTTAACCTCGTTGCTGAAGATGTCCTGCATCACCTTCCTCATCTCATCGCCTACGATCTGTGCTCTGTCTCTACGCATCTCTTTCTACCTCTTGGCTTGTGAACGCTTCAACTACATCGCCGACCTTGATGTCGTTATAGTTGGCAACAGAAAGTCCGCACTCGAATCCGGAGACAACTTCCTTGACGGAATCCTTAAGTCTCTGGAGAGAAGCAAGTTCACCTGTATGGATAACAATATCGTTTCTTAAGATTCTTACGCCGCAGTTTCTGATGATCTTACCGTCAGTAACATAACAGCCTCCGATCGTACCGACACCGCTGACCTTGAACAGTTCGCGGATCTCGGCATGACCCAGTACAACCTCTTCGAAAGTAGGCTCGAGCATACCCTTCATAGCCTTCTCGATATCCTCTGTAGCCTTATAGATAACGTCGTAAAGCTTGATCTCAACGCCGGCTTCCTTAGCCTTCTCTGTAATGATGGCATTAGGTCTTACATTGAAGCCGATGATAACCGCGTTACTTACGTCTGCAAGAACGATATCGGACTCATTAATGGCACCTACGGCGCCGTGGATAACCTTTACACGTACCTCGTCGTTCGAGAGCTTTTCGAAGGACTGTGTTACAGCCTCGACTGAACCCTGGATGTCGGCCTTAACGATGATGTTAAGATCCTTGATGTTACCCTCGGCCATCTGAGCTGCGAGAGTCTCAAGGCTCATTCTGGAGCTCTTTCTGATGTGCTCCTCACGCTGCTTGATCTTTCTCTTCTCAACAAGCTGTCTTGCCATCTTCTCGTCCTTAACGGCGTAGATGGACTCACCTGCATCAGGTACTTCAGGAAGACCTAAGATCTCAACAGGAATGGAAGGACCTGCCTTCTTGATAGGCTCGCCCTTATCGTCGTACATAGCTCTGATGTTACCGATCATAGCGCCGCAGACAACAGCGTCACCCTGCTTTAACGTACCTCTCTGTACGAGGATAGTAGCAACAGGACCTCTGCTCTTATCAAGCTGTGCCTCGATAACTGTACCCTTCATCTGTCTCTTCGGATCAGCCTTCAGCTCCTTGACGTCTGCTACAAGAAGAACATTCTCGAGCAACTCGTCGATACCGATACCCTGCTTAGCGGAAACGGGAACCATGATAGTGGAACCGCCCCACTCCTCGGGGATCAACTCATAATTTGAAAGCTCCTGCTTAACCTTATCGGGATTAGCACCGGGCTTATCGATCTTGTTGATAGCAACAACGATCTCGGTGTTAGCTGCCTTAGCGTGGTTGATAGCCTCGATAGTCTGGGGCATGACACCATCGTCAGCAGCAACAACAAGAATTGCGATATCAGTTACCTGCGCACCTCTGGCTCTCATCGTTGTGAACGCCTCGTGACCAGGTGTATCAAGGAAAGTAATCTGTCTTCCCTTTACTCTAACTGTATAAGCACCGATCTTCTGCGTGATACCACCGGCCTCGCCTGCAGCAACAGAAGATGCACGGATCTTATCGAGAAGTGAAGTCTTACCGTGGTCAACGTGACCCATAACAACAACTACAGGAGGTCTTGTCTCCATGTTCTCTGTGATCTTCTCGTCATCATCATCAAAGAGGATATCTTCCTCTGTCTTCTCCTCAAGGAGCGTAGCATTGATGCCGAATCCGTCAGCAAGAAGACAAGCTGTATCAAAGTCGAGCTCCTGGTTGATCGTAGCCATAACTCCGAGCTTTACCATGAGTTCCTTGATAACATCAGAAGACTTCTTACCGATACCCTCTGCAAACTCCTTAACAGTAATGAAAGGCGGGATCTGGATATCCGTGATAGTCTGCTCGACTACACTTGTCTCCTCGTAAGAATTCTTCTTCTTCTTCTTTCTTCCGTATGAATAATCATCATACTCGTCGTCACCTGAAGACATACGGCCGTTGAACTGACCGCCTCTGTTCTTGAGACGTCTGTCGCCGTTACCGTTCTGTCTCTCGCGGTCTCTGTCATCATGCTTCTTGTCGAAAGCAGACTTCTCAGCATATGAGGTCCTGCTCTTCTTGATGTCTTCCATAGGTGCATCAGACTTCGGCTTGGAAGGTCTTCTTGCAGCAGGATGTGCATTAGAACCCTCTTCATCCTTATCCTTGGCAAAACCGCCTGCAGGTCCTCTTCCGGGACCTCCGGCTCTGAATCCGCCGCCCTGGCCCTGAGGTCTGGGTCCTCTTCCCTGAGCACCGCCTCTGTAATTGTTGCCCTGGTAGCCGCCGGCTCTGTTGCCGTATCTTCTCTCAGGAATAACAGTTGATGTTCTTACTGTCTCAGGCATGGCAACAACAGCGGAAGATATCTTCGTTCTGTCGATAGCAGGTTCCTTATTCTCCTTAGCGGGAGCCTCGGGAGCGGGTTCTGCTTCAGCAGCAGGGGTCTGTTCTTTCTTCGGTTCCTGTTCAGGTGCAGGCTCAGGCTTACTTGTTTCCTCTTCAGGCTTAGCTTGTGTCTTTGCCTTTGAAGTCTTAGTTGCCTTAGGCTTCTTCTCTTCGGCCGGCTCCTCTGATTCAGCTGCCTTCTTTGTTGTTTTCTTCTTAGCAGCAGGCTTAACCTCTTCTTCCTTGGACTCCTTAACAGGGGCCTGCTCTTCGGAAGCCTTAGTGGTTTTTGTTGTCTTAGCAGTTTTAGTTGTTTTAGTAGCTTTCGCTGCTTCCTTCTGCTCAGCGGGAGCAACTTCAGCAGTAACAGCAGGAGCTGCAACTTCCGCTGCCTTTACAGGCTCAGCAGCAGGCGCAGCCGAAGACTCGGAAGCCTTCTTCTTATGAACACGCCTTACACGGAGTTCCTTTGTTCCGGAAACTCCTTTGCTTATAACCTGTGACTTATTATCCTTATCGGAATTCTCACTCATTAATGAATATCCTCCTTGTTAATCATCGATTGAAGCATGGCGGATAATTTATCCGCGAACCCCTTGTCCGTTACGGCAATGAGAGCCCTGTCGGGTTTGCCTATTGCCCTGCCGAGTTCATACTGCGTTCCGAAGCTGAATGCTTCCGGCATTTTTACGCCTTCCTTACTTCCTATATCAAGAAGCTTGGACAATGTGTTTCTTGATATGTCGGTAGCTATTATCAGAAGCTCGGCCTGTCCTCTTCTTACCGAGGACGTAACCTGATCAAATCCTGATACGACCCTTCCCGCTCTTGCTGCGAGACCTAAGAACTTCAATGTGTTAAGTTCGTCCGTCAAAGATTCTCTATCTCCTTTGCAAGATTCAAAAGTTCATCTTCACCGGGTTCGGCTCCGAGACCTTTTGATATGCGGTGTGCCTTGAGCTCCATCTTTATGCAGTTAATATCTTTACAAAGATAGGCTCCTCTTCCGGGCATCTTACCCGTCGGATCAACGACCAGCGTTCCGTCATCCTTGAGCGTTACACGGACAAGATCTCTTTTGTCGCGTCTCGTTCTGCAGCTGACGCACATTCTCTGGGGCTGCTTCTTCGGCTTTACTGTAGTCATTCTTCAGTCTTTGCTTCCTCTTCACTTGCCTCATCAGCAACAGTGAACTTATCGATAACGGACTGAGTTGCCTCTGTCGCATCATCAGACTCTCTTTTAATATCGATCTTATAGCCTGTGAGGTGAGCTGCAAGTCTTACATTCTGACCTGCTCTTCCGATTGCAAGATTGAACTGCTGATCGGGAACGATAACCTTGGCATAACGCTCAACATGACCGTCTTCCTTGGTTGTTACCTCTGTATCAACTCTGATTGCCTTAGCAGGCTGTAAAGCTTCGCTTATAAACAGTGCGGGATCTTCATTCCAATCGATGATATCAATCTTCTCGCCGCCCAATTCGTTCATAATAGTCTGAACTCTCTGTCCTCTGGGACCTACGCAGGAACCCTTGGCATCGATGTTCTCATCTCTTGAGTAAACAGCAACCTTGGATCTTGAACCGGGTTCTCTTGTAACGCCCTGGATGATAACTTCACCGGACTTAACCTCGGGAATCTCAAGCTCGAAGAGCTTCTTAACAAGCTCAGGAGCTGTTCTTGATACTGTGATCGAAGGACGGTCGTTGTGCTCCTCAACTCTTAATACGAGGAACTTCATTGTCCTGTTTACTTCATAGTTCTCGCCTCTGATCTGTCCGTTTCTGGGAAGAACAGCCTCAGCGTGATCGATATCAACGTAAACGTTTCTTGCATCCTTTCTTACGATGATACCGGAAGCAAGCTCACCGATCTTGCCGGAGAACTCGTCGTTGATTCTCTTATACTCTGCGCTTCTTACCTTCTGTGAGATAGCACTCTTAGCTGCTGTAGCAGCAAGTCTTCCGAGCTTATCGGCATCAAGGCCGTACTCGAGGAAGTCGCCAAGCTCTACATCAGGATCTGCGGCCTTTGCCTCTTCAATGGAAACCTCATTAACGGGATCCTCAACCTCGTCAACTACTTCCTTCAACTGGTATACATAGATCTCACCTGTCTCGCGATCGATCTCGGCTTCAACAGTCTCGATGATACCTGCACTTGAGAACTCTCTTTTGTAAGCTGTGACCATACCGTCTTCTACAGCCTTGATGAGCTCTTCCTCGTCAATTCCTCTCTCTCTTGCAAGAAGCTTGATAACATCAAGCACATTATCTCTGGGCTCCTGCTGAGACTCCTTTTTCTTTGCTGCCATTTTTATATACCTCCAAATATTAAAAAACTATGTGTCTTACGGCCTTGCTTATGTCAGTAAGTTCAAGCTCAGCCCCGGTTCCGTCTTCCTTCTCGAAAATAACCGTCGTGTCCTTTGCCTCGAGTATCTTGCCCGTAAAGCTCTTGGTCCCCAGCTTCTCCGCCGTAAACAGCTTTACGTCAATAAGCTCACCCTCGTACCTTTTGTAATCCGAGATATCCTCCAAAGGCCTTGTTAATCCCGGCGAGCTTACCTCGAAGTAATCAGCATCGCATTTAAGCTTCTCATCAAAGATCGGATCTATCACCTTGCTGAACGCTTCGCAATCGTCAATCGATATTCCGCCTCTTCTGTCGATGAAGAGCCTCAGGAACATATCCTGCCCTTCCTTCTTGTACTCGGCATCAACGAGGTCATACCCCATCTTTTCCGCTTCAGGCTTAGCAATGTCGTATGCTTCCTGAGCGATCTTGGATCTTTTTGCCATACCCACTCCTGTTGTTTTTACTAAAAGAAAAACGAGCTCCAAGAAGCTCGTTTACTTAATAAAGTAATCTGACCGCGTACATATTAACATAAAGGACGCCGTCTGGCAAACTTTCTTTTATATATATAAAAAGAAGGAGCCGTTAAGCTCCTTCTTCCTTCAATAATCTGTATTTATCAAAGATATGCCTTAATGGATTCAGGGAATTCATCTGTCTTGCCGCTCAAGATGATCATTGCCGTTACAGGAGTGTCCTTGAGGAAAAGATCAAGCTTTGTAAGGAATGTCTCGAGCTTATCCATGCCCTCTTCGTTTGCTACCTTAAAGATACTGTCGATGTAGATGTGAGTAAGGTCATAATCCTTAGAACAGATACCGCCGACGAATGCCAAAAGCTGGTCAAATCCTTCAACCGGATATTCTTTCATATTTATAAGTCTGACATTAGGCTTAAGAAGCTGGTCTAATCTGTTGCCGCGCTCAATGCAGACGATATTGTTGTCCTGTCTTGAAGCTGTGTTGATATCTTCAACAAGCTTCGCTGTCTTTCCTGTTCCCTTTTCACCTGCGATAATCTTAATCATATAGAAGATCTCCTTCAGTTGTGTTCTTTTTCCGACTCTCATCGGATAAATCTATTTTAGATTAATTGCACATTTTTTTGAATAGATAAAAGTAAATATTATGCGAATAATTCAAAAATGCCTCGATATTACGAGGCATTTGTACTTATTTCTTCTTTTTCTTGTCTTTTTTCTTCTTTTCGCTCTTCTTTTTCTTCTTGCGGTTCTTGTCTTCGGAAGCGGTTTCCGTCTTAACCGGAGGCGCCACTGCCACATTGTCTTCACAAAGTGCGTCGAGAACCTGCTTTAGCTCGCCCACAGCCTTTTTATTGATGCTGTATTGCATAAAGCGTCCGCTCTTAACCGCAGTGACGATCTCATTCTCGATCAGCACACTCATGTGGTGTGACAGGGTCGGCTGAGTGATATCAAAGTGCGCAAGAATATCTGAAGCACAGCATGTGCCCGAGCTGCTTATTACCGCAAGTATATCAAGCCTCATCGGTTCCGCGAGGATTGATAAACGGTGCATAAGAATCTCGAACTGTGCTGCCATTATGCGATAAGTCTGTTCTTCAATGCTGATTCGAACTCAACGAGATTAGCACAGGCGATGATCTCGGTGTTGTCTTCGAGCAAGATCTCCTCATCACCCTTAACAAGAACCGTCATCGGCACGCCCATCTTACGCAGGAGAAGCAGCTGATAGTCCTTTGAAGTCTCCTTCGACAGATACTTGCAAAGAAGTCTTAATACCTGCTTGGCATCCTCAAGGTAGAAACCTGAGAGCTTCATGAGATGATCCACAACATACATGGAGAATACATCGTTGAAATCAAGCTTATCCTTCGTGGGGAAGATACCCGTAAAAGCCGTAAGCGCAAGCTTGGATACGATATTAAGATCGGAAAAATCCTTCAAAGGGATCTTGAAGCTCTTAACATTCGCAGAGAAAAGCTCCTGCATCTGCTCGACAGTAAGCTCGCTTTTGAGCTCCTGTATTCTGGCAATTCTGGTAAGCACCTTCTCACGCGGAAGGTATGTTGCCTGACCGATATCAGTAGCTCTGTGAATAAACCAGCTCTCAGGGATAAGACCTAATCTTTTCCATCTGTAGAGGGTTCCGTAAGATATCTTGGTTACCTTAAGAAGTTCAATCTTGGAGATTAACTGTTCTTCCATTGCTGACACTTCCTCACTTTCACGTTATTAATCTCATTGTAAGTTAACAATGTTACAAAGAGGGGTCATCAGAGTGTTTTAAATGATACAAAAAGACCGCCTCCGAAGAGACGGTCCTTCTATTCTTCTTTATACTCTTAAGCCTTTATTATCCGACAGATACGGATGTGATGTGAGGATTAGGACCCTCGTACCAGTACATATAACCGGATACATCGATTGTATCACCGACATTCAAGCCCTCAACAGCCTGATAAACATCTGTATCAGCGCCTGTCAGATAAGACTCAACTGTGAATGTACGTGTAACTGTACCGTCAGAAACTGTGAAGTAGAGGTCATCACCCTGTGTACCGGAATTATCCCACTTATAGAAGAAAGCCTCGCCGTTATCGCCGATTGCCTCAACTGTAAGACCGCTCATTGAGAAATACTGATTCTGATGTGCAAGCAAAGCATCGTCATCAGCAAAATCAGCTGTAAGATCAACTGCTGCAATTGCTACGCCGTCGGCATCAGCAAACTCGAATGTAGCATCAGTAATCTCGATCTCACCTTCCCACTCAGACTTGTAACCTGTTACAAGTATTGTTGTTCCGGGTGTAAGATTAGCTGCATCCTCTTCAGAACAAGCCATCTCATAGATGAAGTAAGCACCGTCCTGATCAGCCGCATAAACTGTGATCTTATCTTCCCACCAGGACTGTGTAGCCATTACTGTACAAAGGACTGTAACCTGTGTATCAATTGCCGCTGCCTCGTACTCTGCATATGAGAGGTACTCAGCATCCACTTGAGTTTCTGCACTCTCAGCAGCCTCTGTCTCAGATGCATCATTCTTAGCACAACCAAAGACAGAAAGAGCCATTGCTGCAACTACTGCAAGGGACATAACCTTCTTAAATGTCTTCATAATAACCTTCTTTCTTACCGGTCGCGGATATAGTTAATGCAAGCCGGTAACCTAAGGGTAATTATATATGATTTATCGGGGTATGTAATATCCTTTAAGCCTTTTTTCGCTTTTTTACCAAATCGGTTATAAAATAGGCGCCTATTCCTATCCAAACTACACCAAGCAAAGTCAGCAAAAACTTGGATTCGGGAGGCAAAGGTCCCAGATCCGTACGGCTGTCCTTGGCACCTGACAACTGATCGAGACGGTATAATGCCGTAACCTCAGCATACAGATGATCAAAGTAGTCGTCATTAATGGTCTCGCGCCTTCTTACCGACTTAACCGTACTGTCTATAAGCTGGGCAGCTGCATTACGCAGAGAAGTTGATCCGTTAAAGACAGCCGTTACAAATGTATTGTCGATATTATCTAGGAACATGTTGGTAGCCGCTATCTTGATACTGTACTGCGCAGGATCATTAAGATAATCCTGGTACTCCTGCGACTGCTGTGCCATCGTGGTAACAGGGACATAGCCTTCAGTACCTGCATATGCAATCTGAACTTCATTGGAAAGAAGATACTGCGCGAAAAGCCAGGAAGCCAGTACCTCCTGAGGATCTTCCTTATTGAAGATACAGATAGAAGGTCCCTGGGATATCATCCGTGGATTAGCAGTATCAAACTGGGGAACCGGGCTTACGACAGTCTCAAAGTCAACGATCTCACTCTCGTGGATATCGGACAAAGGTGCATCAGAGCCCATCCATGTGGCACCTGCGGTGGAATCCACGGCAAATATACACTGACCGGCATTAAGGAAGTTCGCGGGATAACCGGATACGGTAAACGTCGAGAAAGCTCCCTGTCCGACTTCATCCGCAACAGTTCTTAAAATTGAAGTGGTCGTGTTATTAAACAGGCTGATATTGCCCATGTTGTCCGAATAGCCTGCATCAAGCTGCCTTAGCATAGTTATCATCATGTTATCTGATGACTTATAGATGAAGGGAATCATAACCGACTGGCCGTTAACCGCATAAGTACCATCGGCATTTTGAGCCATAGCCGCGTTACTTACCTCCCAAACAAAATCCCATGTAACGATATCGGGGACCTCGTATCCCAAGGCTTCAACATATGTTTTGTTGATGTAAAGAGCCTCCGTAGATCTCATGTACGGGATGGCATAGTGCCGGTTATTGATAACGCACTCGTCCAAAAACTCAGGAACAACCTGATCTACAGAAGGCGAATTAAATCTTACAAGAGCTCCGCCTAATCCGTAGTTCGGATCGGTGAACAGATTATCCAAAGGTACGACCGTATTCTCACCCGAGATATATGTGGCAATATGGTCAGGGTAAGTGATACAGACATTAGGAGTAGTATCCGTAGCGATATTAGTAATTACATCGTTATATATCTTGTTGTAGTCAGTATAAAGCCTGATGGTTACATGGATATTAGGATACAAAGCCTCAAAGTCTTCTATCGCCTGATTATAGATCCTCGTCTGATTGATATTGGTATCGTTCTTGGCCCAGAATGTGATCTCGTACTGGTGCATCGAGTCAAAGGCATCAGGCACGATAAACTCGTGACGTTCAACCTGCTCATGGCACGCACTCATAAGAAACGACGATGCGAGCACGGCAAAAGATAATAGCAAAGATAATGCTTTACGTGACTTTATCATCCTTTTATACCCTCCCTTGAGACTCCTGCCATTATCTTCTTTCTGAAGATCAGGAAGAGGACTATTAAGGGCACGGATACCGCAACCACAGCTGCCATCATTGCAGGAATGTTATCGCGGCCGAAGCCGTTTTCGCGTATCTCCTGTATGCCGTTGCTGACGAGGAAATACTTGGGGTCATCCGTGATGAGCCTGGGCCACACGTACGAATTCCAGCACTCGATTACCTTAAGTATGATGACGGTAATGATAGTCGGCCTGCATATGGGGACCATGACCCTGAACAGATACTTAAGGTCTGACGTTCCGTCAACCTTCGCCGCGTAGTAAAGCTCGTCAGGAACCTGCTCGAAATTCTCTTTCAAAAGATAGATATAGAACACCGACGTTACCGACGGAAGTATAAGACCTGTGAATGAATTACGCAGATTAAGGTCCGTTATGGTAACAAAGTTCGTGATGACAACAAGCTCGTTAGGAATCATCATCAGCGCGAGGATCGCAACAAACATCAGGTTTCTGCCTTTAAAGTTTATCCTCGCGAACGCATAGGCCGCAAAAATGATAATTGCCACCATAAGACCAGTGGTCACCAAAGTGAAAATAAGAGTGTTCGAGAAGTAGTTTGCAAGCGGCACCGCCGTAAAAGCAGATGAGTAGTTCTCGAATGTCGGATTCGTTGCAATGAATCTCGGTATTCTCTCCCCTGCATATGAAGCATAACTCTTAAAGCTCGTCAGTACCATCCAGTAGAACGGGAACAGTACGATGATGGCCCATATCGTAAGAAGGAAGTAAATGATAGGCTTTTTAATCTTCATACTCCCCTCCTTATGTATTATCGGTAGCCTTGCGGCTGACGATCAGATTGATGACTGTAATGGTAAGAACTATCGCGAACAGGATGATGGCAGCCGCCGAGGCATATGAAGGATATCCGCCTCCGTCTCCATACAGCATGTCATATACATAACCTACGATAGTATTCATATCTGCAGCATTGAGGTTGACGCCAAAGATGGCGACAGCATCGGAATATGCTTTGAACGCTCCGATGAATCCCGTTATAACAAGATAGAAGATCATGGGTGAAATAACCGGAAGAGTAATACGCCAGAATACTCTCCACGATGAGGCACCGTCGATCTTTGCAGACTTATAGTAAACCTCGGGGACGGACGCGAGAGCCGAAGTCAGGATAAGGATCTTGAACGGCATAACGATCCATATTACATAAATGGACAGCACCATCATCTTCGCCCAGTAAGGTCCGTCGATAAAGTCGATGGGGCTAACGCCGAACTTACCCAGGATAAGATTAACAAGGCCGTCCGTATAAGGGGTCTTCCTGAACAGTATCATGAAGACGAGTCCTACCGCCAACGTATTGGTAACATAAGGCAGGAAGAATATTGTCTGGAACCAGTGTCTGAACTTCTGGATCGAGCTTAATCCCAAAGATATGAGAAGAGACAGTCCCGTCGATACCGGAACAGTAATGATAACAAGTATAAATGTATTCTTAACCGCCTTTATGAAGTAGGGGTCTCTTAGAACGTACATATAGTTATAAAAACCTGTACCGAATGATGTCTGGGATGCGGAATTGAATCCCTCCTCAAAAGAATAGACGAATACATCTATCAGAGGATAGACCATGAAAGCTCCCAGAAACAGGAGTGCCGGCAAAAGGTAGAGCCAGCCTCTTACCTGTGTCTTGACGCTGTTGACACCGCTTAATTCCTTTCTGGAACTCATGAGAACTTTATCCTCTCCTCTGTATCTTTATCAAACAAATATGTCTTGTGTGGCTTAAGATTAAACTTAACAGTCTTGCACTCGCGGTCCACTTCGCTCTCCGCACTGATGATCGCACGGATAACATTCTCACTCGACTTATGGCTGCAGACAACACTTATGTCGCGGCCCATGACATCGATTCCGTTAAGGTCACATGTGAGGTTACCGTTCGGATCCGCTATGAATCCCTCAGGTCTTACACCGACGTAAACAGATCTGTCACTTACGCCTTCCACATCAAGGACCTTCTGATTACCGATATAAAGTCCGCCTCTTTTTACCTCCCCCTCGAAAACATTAACAGCGGGGGTGCCGAGGAAGCATGCGACAAACAGGTTCTGCGGATCGTCATAGACTTCCTGAGGCTTTCCGATCTGGTGAAGCACTCCGTCCTTCATAACCACGATACGGTCAGATATACTCATCGCCTCTTCCTGGTCATGAGTAACGAATATTGTCGTAATACCTGTATGTCTCTGTATTCTTCTTATCTCTTCTCTTGTCTGGAGCCTTAATCTTGCATCAAGATTGGACAAAGGCTCATCCATAAGGAGGACCTTCGGCATCTTAACAAGAGCTCTTGCAATAGCAACACGCTGCTGCTGGCCGCCGCTCATCTGACCGGGCTTTCTGTCGAGAAGTCCGTCGATCTGAACTATCTTGGCAGCCTCGACCACCTTTTCCTCCATCTGTTCCTTAGTAAGCTTATCGGCTCCCTTAAGATTCTCAAGCGGAAATCTTATGTTCTGCCTTACCGTCATATGGGGATACAAAGCATAGTTCTGGAATACAAGACCGACGCCCCTCTTCTCCGAAGGAAGATCTGTAACATCGGAATCGCCAAAGAATATCTTGCCTTCCGTGGGACTTTCAAGACCGCAGATCATGTAAAGAAGTGTACTCTTACCACAACCTGAAGGACCTAACAAACATACGAGTTCGCCATCCGGAATATCTATCGTGAAGTCTCTGACCGCGACGACACCGGTTTTATCCTTCTTGTCACGGCTGGGAAACACCTTGGTGACATTATCGATCTTTACATTCATATATATCCGTCCTCCGGTTTATGGTTCGAGGAAATACTCGATCTTTATCTTAAATTCTCTCACATCTGTGAGCTTAGCGATATCAGTATAATCGGGAATAGTGTTAAAATCTTTGTTTTCTTTCTCAATTTCCGGACCGTAAAAGAAAACAACATCAAACCCGTTTCCGACCGCACTGTCATACTTAATGCCGTCAAAACCGTGCCCTCTAACGTATTCTGCAACCAACTGGGTGGCTACATACTCGATATTCTTGGCCGTCTCGTTAGGTTTTCCTACCTCGATAGCAAATCTTCTTAAGAAGTCCTGATACACGGCCATCGAAGGAGAATACTTGGGAGAGAATATATCTACAGCCTTCTCGTAGATATTCGCCTTGGTCCAGTCGATAACCGTGAGTTTCTTTATTGTGTTGAACCTTCCTATAAGAACACGCTCATTGGCCCTCAAGCGTCCTTCCTTAAGAGCTGTCGCCTCATCCTCGGCAACATAGAAGTAGTTGATCCCCTCCGGATTCATTCTTCCGGCCTGGGAATTGGACTTATCCGCAGGACCTATAGAAACTTCATCAAGGTCGTAATCTCTTCCCCTTTTAAACTTGGAATCGATAACCCTCGCTCTGAAAAGCTCAGTACCGGGCTCTATCTCCTCCTTTAAGTTCTTAAGACAAGACTCATATATCTTCTCGAGCATCTCGGTACGCTTGTTGCTGTTTCCCTCGCCTCTCGGAGTAAGATCGAAGAAACGGTTAAAATACTTGCAGTCGTGCTCGAAGTTGCGCCAGATCCTGTACTGTTCCTCATCATCTCCAATAGACTCAAGCTTAAGGCAGTACCTTCTGGCATCGATGTCTTCATCTTGAGTTCCCTCGAACAGATCATGAGTCAGCTTTCTTTCCTCGTGGTTCTCCCACTCAAACAAGATAACGCGGTCATTAAGGATTTCGAAGACGGAAAGCCTGTCCTCTCCTTCTTCACATTCATCGTAAGCCCTGTCTATACCGGTCTTAATAAACCCGCCTAAGACTTTTGCATCTATCTTTATTCCGTCAGTACTCTTGCAGTACGGACACAGATCATTTTTTATTACCCCGTGCTGCTTGATGAAGCGATGGAAAGAGTCTCGCTTCGGGTTAAAACAATTACTGCAGCATATATTCGTCATCTTAAACTCCAACCGCAAAAGTAAGTATCATCATAAGGCAGAAGAAAACCGCGAACGAGATAGTTCCCTTATCCGAATGATTTCCCGTGTGCATCGAAGGTATCGTCTCTTCTAACACAAGGAATGTAATGGCTCCGCCTGTAACAGACATAATAAATGATAATGTACCCGGCAGGGCATTAACAAGTATTATTGTACCAATACCGAGAATAGGCTCAACTACGCCCGATACTACTCCCATCAGAAAAGACTTGCTTTTATCCTCGCCGCCCGACCACAAAGGAGAGGAAACGAATGCTCCCTCGGGGATATTCTGTATCGCGATGCCGATAGTAACCGCGGCAGCCGCAGCAATACTTACATCACCGGAACCGTTAAGCACCCCTGCGAAAATAACTCCTATAGCCATTCCTTCGGGGACATGGTGGATCATCTCCGAGAGCATAACCTTGCTTGAATGGGTAAGTTTGCTCGAGGGACCTTCTTCAACACTTGTAAATACATGAGTATGGGGGATTGCCTTATCAAGCAGATATTGAAAACCTATACCTATGATAAATCCTGCTGCTGCGGTATATACTTTCCCTTTAAGTATGGAGGGATAAATGAGCGTCCACATCGAACACGCCATCATAATGCCTCCCGCCATACCCGTCAAAACAAGTTTGATGCCTTCGTTTAGCTTCTCTTTGATAACGAAAACAAAGGCTGAACCTATTATCGTTCCTGCAAACGGAATGAGAAGACCGAACAGAACATCTCCATCATTCATGAAATCGATAACACCCAGATGCTCGAGCAGGACTTTAAGTCCGATAAAGATCAGGATGAAGCCGCCTGCTGCCTCAGCACCGGACTGGTATCTTGTACCGAATGCGTTGCCGACTTTTACACCGGCACAGGCGAAGAAGAAAGTGATCACGGATATGACCAAGCATCCGGTAACCGTATTTACAGTAACCGAAGCTTCCATAATATGAACAGGGACAGCTACAAGCGTAACGCCTACCGCAAGTGCATCTATCGAGGTTGCGACTGCCAAAGGAAGCATTGTCTTAAAGTTGAATCCGGGCTTCGTCTGCTCATCATCAGAAGAAAATGCCTCTTTTATCATCTTCGCGCCAAGGAAAGCCAGAAGGCCGAATGCGAGCCACGGAGCTACTTTATTAATGAATACGGAGAAGAAAGAACTTAAAAAGTAGCCTGTCATCGGCATTATGAAGTGGAAGCATCCAAACCATATACCGCAGATCATGACCTGCTTTAATGTCGCCTTCTTCGTTTCAATACCCTTGCAGACAGAAACCGCGAAAACATCCATCGACATTCCTACCGCAAGTAAAAATAACTCTACTATACCCATACCGGTAAATTATACACCTGATATATGGGTTACCGCATTATCTCCACTCTATGTTAATGCTTGTTAATTCCCCGTTCCTTATAACTACAGGATAGGCAAGACCGCCGACAGGAAGCCATCCGTTCACCACCTCAGGAGTGTATTCTGACAAATCAACCTCGTAGAACCAGAAAGCAGTCCTTAGAAGTGCATTGGAACCCGCATCCGGTGACCAGACACTATACATAACCTGTTCATCGTCATTGAACAAATACTCGAATGTATCAGTAATCTCACAGTCGGCTGCCACATCGACAAGTACAAGACGGGGATTAAACCACAACGGATTATCACTTGATGTCATAAGAATATAGTCCGTAGGATTCTCGGTGTATCCGCCCTGGTCAAACCAGCACTCCGCACCATCATCAAGTTCGACATCTCTTCTGCCGTTAACTTCAGTAATATCTGTTACCGTCATTCCGGGCTCATCGCCGGTGTAAAGCGGCGGAACATCGATTACATCCCCGATCTCGAGTGAATTGTACTCTTCTTCAGTAAGAATGAACGGATCGCCGATAGATATCAGCATCATAGAACCGTCAGCAGCACAAGCCTCGATATTACCGAAGTATCTTCCGTCAACAGGTTCAGCCAATGAGTCTCCGTACGAAGAACCATAAAAATCGATCATACAGGGAAGTTCACGGAATAGTCCGTAAGACATCCCGTGTTCATCATAGTAATCGAGTGCGCCGACATAGGAAACTGCACCACCGTTATACTCGTAAACCTCGGACATATTACTATCGGGGTAGGATATGATAAGGCTCCATTTTTCTTTGCCGTCAGCAAAATTTCTTTCGAATCTGAAAAGCAGTTCCGATTCAAAGTCCTCAGCACATGTAGCTGCAAACTCCATATACGCATTGTAAGCAAGTTCAGCATCTGAAGATTCCGCTTCAGCTGTCGGATCTGCAGCCGTTACATCTGACTCTTCTGCCGATGCCGTTTCATCAGATGTCTCTGTCACAGATTCCCGGGTGTTTGTTTCTTCACTTGTTTCATCCGATTCATGAGACCTTCCTGCTGTTTTCTCACACCCTGCCGCACTTATAAGCAATGAACAAGCCAACATCAAAGACAGAGCTTTTACTTTTTGTGACATAATTACCTCCTACAATAGAAAGGCTTCTCACATAAAAGTATGTGAGAAGCTCTTAATAGTACCTAAACCCGTGTTATTCAACCACAGACAATCAGTTAGGATTAATTCCTGCTGATGCACAGATACCGGCAAACTCAGCTGAACCTGTGAATCCGTAGAATACTTCCTGTCTGGATGCACCGTCGGCGATTCTCTGCAGCCAGTAAGCATAACCGCCGTTATCGGGATCTCTGTCAAGGAATGTCCTGTAAAGTCTTAAGATGAACTCTTCATTAGAAAGATTTGCATTCTGGAATTCGGCACTGAAGAAGAAGCCGTAAGCAACTTCTGCACCCGAGACAGCTCTCGTAGACAAACGCTGTGTCCAGTAATCAAGTCCTGCCTGATCAGGCGCTCTGTTCAATGCGATAGAGTAAAGTCTCGAAGCAAAGCCTCTAATTCCGGCTCCGTCAGTAACACGGATACTTGATTCATAGGTTACACCTGCAATCCTGCAGCAGACACCGACCATACCCGGAGCCTTTCCTGTAGCATTTCCTGCGCCGTCCATAGTAAGCATATTACCGTTGTTGCACCAGAAAGATGAAGGAAGAACTCTGATATTAGTATATGTATGTCTCTTATTGTAACCTGCAGCCTTAATCGTACAAACAGCAATCGCACGGCTGTTCTGTCCAATAAGGAAAGAACCTGATGTGCTTGCTAATGTTACCGTTGATACAAAAGCTGCCTGGATCTCAGCCAACTGTGAATTGTACTGGGCAACATTGATCTTAGACTCATCAAGACCGCCCTGTGATGTAAATTCACCTGCCGAAGTGTTATTGAAAGCGGAAAATGCACAATATGTGTTAGACGGGTTAATGATCATTGCATAGTGATCGCTGTTTCCGTTACCGCTTATCCAACCGGGCTTCTCTGCATTCCACATTGAAATACCGGCATTAATGCCGCCGCCCCATGCAAGGACTTCTCCAAAAGAAGCAACGTTATAACTTGAATTGAAGCAATCCTCACCGGTAATCTTGACATGATGCAAAGTATAGGTAGCTTCTGCAGCCCTAAGCATAGCCATCTCCTCAAGTCCGCTCGACCACTTAAGCGGTACATAATCCGCCATTGTAAGAGCACGTCCCCTGTTTCTGGGATCGGGATAACCGTTCTGGCAGGCTTCAAGTCTGATGCTGTTGACCTGACTTAATATTGAATCTTTTGAAGTTCCATCGAAGGTACCCATCAACTGAATAAACACATTGCCGGATCTCGGGGCATCCACATTACACCTGTGTGCACCTGAAGCAAGAGCTGCGTTTATGATGGCCGCAGCATCTGCGCCATCATCAGCACGTACTGAGGGGTTAAAAAGAAACGCCGTGGGTACGATTGCCGCAACAAGAACAGATGCAATCATCTTGACAATAGATTTTCTGAACATCAAAAATCCCCCAATCATCTGAGTATAATTACTGAATGATAATAACCATTATATCATTTGAAAGTGTGGCATATTATAAAGATTTTAATTCCCGGCAAATAAAAAGCGGGCGATTGCTCGCCCGCCGGTCAGTCTTTAAGGTTACTTAATTAGTATTCATCTACTGCATACGTACTGTACATAGACATAAGTGAACCAAGCGAATCATCGACTGCATCCATGATAGCAACAGGAAGATCCGCATTAGCAGGTACCTTTGAAGGACTCTGTACACCGAGGTCAGAGCAGAAAGAATCAAGAAGTGTTACATCGCTTCCGATAGAGAAGCCGACAACAATAACTATGTTCTCGCCCTTAGCATATACAGCTACACAAAGATTACCTGTAAGATTGTCAAGAACATCCTCGAGATCATCCATATCTTCTCCGGACATGTCACCAAGGTATCCGTAAATATCAGAATCACGGAATGCTGCAACAAGATCTTCAACGGAAATATTGACTCTTAAATAACCCTCATTCTTACCCGTGTAGTACTCATTGCCGCTGAAACTGTCAACCTCGTAGTCAAGGCCGTCATCAAACGCATCAGCGATAGCATCAAACAGTTCAGGAACCATATCAGCCTCTGTCATCGTAATCTGAACGCCGACAACACCGTTGGTCTCGATATCACCGAGATCTTCCGGATCGCTGACGCTGTCGATATCATCGACTCCATTCATCTTGGCGTAGATAACCATTGACTCGATGTCATCTGAGTCATAAGGAATTTCAACACCCATCTGCGATATGGACATTGAAGTATACGGATCATCCATGATTTCCTCGATCTGATCTGCATCGAGAACTGTGTAAAGACCGTCCTCCAAATCATCCGGATCTGCATCATTTGCATCGTCATAGTCAACTTCCTGTGCACCCTGCTTATCACAAGCAGAGATGAAATCATCGCTAGAGATTGACTTAACCTTAGCGCATCCTGCCACAGAAGCAACCATAGCTGCGGCAAGAGCCAATGACATAAACTTCTTTAACTTCATAACTTCTATCCTCCTATGAATGTATAAAGCAAATTTAATATACCTAAACGGCAGTTGAATGTAAAGAATCCACAGATTAAGACTTCTTAAAGTTCGACAGACAATTTAATGAGATCTTCATCCTTCGAACTGTGTCCTGCCATGATAACGAATTCACCCGGCTCAATTACACGGGTCTCATCAGGAAGGACCACAGAGAAAGAATCGTCTTCAAGTTTGATGCTTACGGTCTTTGTCTGTCCGGGTTCAAGCTCTACCTTATCAAATCCGGCAAGATTCTTAACTGCTGTCATAACTGAACTTACGACATCATCAATATAGACCTGAACAGTCTCAACTCCCTTTACTGAACCCTTATTGCTGACATCTACCGACACAGTTTTAGTTTCTTTATCAAACTTAAGATTGGAATACTCATACCATGTATAAGAGAGACCTTCGCCGAACGCGAACAAAGGCTCCTTGGGACAATCAACATATCTGCCCTCGTGCCATCCGGGGAACTGGTTGTAATAGACAGGAACCTGTCCGGTCATAACAGGGAAAGATATGGGAAGTCGCCCCTGAGGATTAAAATCGCCGAATATCGCCTCTGATGCAGCCTGACCGCCATACATACCTCCGTTGAAGGCACAGACAACTGCGTCTGACCAATTAACGATCTGAGGAATCGCCAAAGGCTTGGAAGAGATAAGAACTGTAATGATAGGAATCTTCATAGTGCTCAGTATCCTTACAAGCGCTTCCTGCATTCCCGACAGATTAAGATCGGCTCTGTCGTTATATTCACCGGCCTGGTTATAGTTGTCTCCCAAAGCCAGAATGATCAGATCAGCTTTCTTGGCAATCTCTGCTGCCTCGTTAATATACGGCATCTCCCTGGAACCGTCATTATCGTGGCTGTTATCCTGATAGACCTGCTCCATGAAAGCTCCGGTATCAGGATAGTCTCCCTTATAGTAACCACGTCCGTTAACACTGCATCCGTATGCATATGCAACCTCGATATCCGAATCTTTCAAAGATTCCTTTATGCCCTCAAGCAAGGTTACATAAGGTCTTTGGGGTTCAGTAAATCTGCCTGGGACGGGATGCGTGAAGTAAGTCCAGTCACCATACTGAGCCCTGATATCATCCGCGTTAGGTCCTATAACAGCAATTCTCCTGATATTCTTCTTGTTTACAGGAAGGATACCGTCATTCTTAAGCATGGTTATGCTCTTGCGGGCAGCCTCAAGCGCTGTTTTTCTGTGTGCTTCGCAGCCGATGCTTCCGGGCACGCCCTTCTTGTCCGGCTTTTCGAAAAGCCCCATTCTAAGCTTGATGGTCAGAATGTGTCTTACGGCCTCATCAAGATACTTCTCCTCAATCTTGCCGGATCTTACCTGCTCTATAATGCCTTCATAGAATTCCGTGGAACACATGATCATGTCGTTTCCGGCTTTGGCAGCAAGTGCGGAGGCATCGCCGATGTTATCGCATACTCTCTGTCTTCTGATAAGAGCGTTTACATTGTCCCAGTCTGTGATAAGGAAACCGTCGAACTTGAGTTCTTCCCTTAAGATGTTATGTAATGTCTTCCTGTCGATCGTAAATGGAGTGCCGTCAACGGATCCGTATGCCGTCATGAATGTGGCACATCCGGCTTCGACTGCCTTCTTAAACGGAGGAAGGAACTCATCCTTTATCTTACGGTAAGTAACTTCCGTGTCATAAGCATCTCTCGCGCCTGTAGCTTCACCATAAGCTATGAAGTGCTTGGCACACGCAAGAACGGAATCATCAGCAGAAAGGTCATCACCCTGATACCCCTTAATTATCGAGGCACCGAGTTCTCCTGCAAGATACTTATCCTCACCGAATGTCTCATTTATCCTTCCCCACCTTGCATCTCTTCCCAGACAGAGCACGGGAGAAAAAGTCCAGTGAAGTCCGTCAGTTGCGACCTCGGCAGCGGTAGCATGACCTACACGCCGGACAAGATCCCTGTCCCAGCTCGAAGCCATCGCAAGCTGCGAAGGGAAAATCGTTGCATTACGGTTAAGGCAGTGGCCGTGGATGGCATCAATACCGAACACGACCGGTATCTTAAGTTCGGACTGCTCAACAGCTATCCTTTGAAGTTCACGGGCATCGTCACCAAGAACATGGAGGAAAGAACCTACGCCCTTTCTTGCCCACTCCTTTGCCTTCTCCATACCGACCATGGCAACCGGAACCTGGATCATCTGAGCAGCCTTCTGCTCGAGCGTCATCTTCGAGATAAGTTCATCAATCATACTCTCACCCACATTCTTCGATGTACCTGTTTACTTCATCCGATATCAGCTTCATTCTTTCATTTGTCTGCGGATTATCATTTCTGAAATCCATAACCTTTTGCAGGAATCCCTGATCCTTAACCACTTTCAAGCTTACAGGAAAATACAGCCCGTAAACAAGACTTATATGGCTTACTATGTAGTCGACAGGCGATTTCCTGATTTCCTTATCGACAGTAAGATGCTTAAGGCTTGCGTCCAGGACCTCATCCGATATAGAAGCATCCTTAAGAGCCTCTTCAGTAGTATCGTAAACGACAGCCGCAGAAAATTCCACGGCAACCCTGAAGATATCGGTCTTATCAGCATCCCTTATTATCTTCGCGAAAAGCAAAGTCCTCTCATCGATATCACAGGGAAGCACAAAGTAATTATGAAACCTGATTGCACTCTCGATAACAGGATAGAGCTTCCCGTCTACTTTAAACCTGTCTATAAGTCCTTCATTAAACAGAAGATCGGCACCGAACTTAGCGTGATCTATAGAGTCCTTATCGATGAATGTGTGGAATCTTCGAAGCTGCTCAAACCTTCCTATGTCATGAAGCATACCTATCAGCCATGCAAGATCAACGTCTGAAGATGACAGATCAAGACTCGTGGCGATATTCTCGCAGTTAGAAGCAACCTTATAGGTGTGAAGGACCTTGAGTTTTATCTTGTCGTCATTGATATCGTAACCGGATACGTATGACTTGAATTCCCTTTTTACAAGTTCGCGGTCGATCATCACATGTGGCCGTCCCTGAACATGGAGAACTTATCCATAGGATACTTCTCAAGATTATTGAGAACCTTTCTGTCATCCGCCTTATCAAGAAGCTCGTTACGTGCCTTGGTAATCTCCGCCTCGGTCTTGTGCTTGGAAGGTCCTCCGACGCATCCTCCGGGACATATCATTCCTTCGATAAAGTCGGCATCTATGCGGCCTGCCTTAAGAAGCAAAATTGCTTTTCGACACTCATCGCCGCCTGCACAGCGCTCGAGTTTAATGGAAGATGTGTCGATGCCTCTTTCCTGCATAACCTCCATAACTGCGTTTGCAACGCCGCCGCTCGTGGCAAATCTCTTACCCCAGGATGATGCTTCCTGGTATTCTTCAGTAACAGGCTTGATCTCCATATCCCTTGAGCGTACGAGAGCACGAAGCTCGCCGTATGTAACGGCATAGTCTGCTGTGTCGGGAATGGATTTGTCATTCGCCTCAGCCTTCTTAGCGATGCAGGGACCTATAAAGACGGTCACGCACCCGGGATGAATTAACTTAAGATAGCGGCTGATCGCGACCATAGGAGAAACCGTCTGTGACATGTTCTCCTTATACTGATCGGGGAAATGCTTTTTAAGCAGATTCTTGAATGCAGGACAGCACGACGTCGTCATCTTGCGGCCCTCTTTCAAGGCTTCTGCCCACTCGAGAGCTTCAAAAGCCGCTGTCATATCCCCGCCTAATCCGACCTCAACCATATCCTTGAAGCCCATGTCCATAAGAGTCTTACGGATGGAGCCCATCGTGATGTCGGAACCGAACTGGCCTTCCGTCGCTGGAGCAGCCATCGCATATACTTCCTTGCCGTCACGGATCGCATTGATGATATCGACAAGATATGTCTTTGATGCGATAGCGCCGAACGGGCAGCTGTGGATACAGTGACCGCAGTGGATGCACTTCTCCTCATCTATAAGGCACAGACCGTATTCATCGTAAGTGATGGCGCCGACAGGGCATGCTCTCTTACAAGGACGGATCTGGTGGATGATAGCTTCGTAAGGGCAGGCACCTGCGCACTTACCGCATTCCTTACACTTAAAAGGATCAATACGCATGCGAAGCTCACCCTTCGAAATGGCGTCAAACTTACAGGAGTTAAGGCAGGCTTTGCCAAGACAGAATCTGCAGTTATCGGTAACAACATAAGACTGCAAAGGACAGGAGTCACATGCAGGGTTTATTACCTGTACTACATTATGGTGCTGCTTATCGGGGTCAGCAGTCGGACAAAGACCTTTGGCAAGACGGATCCTCTGACGGTTTATCTCACGTTCCTTATAGACGCAGCAGCGGTACTCGGGCTTAGGTCCGGGACTGATTTTATAGACAAGCTCCTCCTCATGCTCAGCATCAAGGTTGCCATCCCATGCAAGCCTGCAGACCTGCTCTAATATATGATGGTTAAGCTTTACTATACCTTCATCATTCTTTACCATATCGTCCTCCTCAGTTATCAAATTCCTTAAGCTCGGCTTTGCCGTCCTCGATAGTGATATAAGAGGGCTTACAACCCTCCTTCGGTATCGAAGGCGATCCCGGGTTCATGAATCTGATTCCGTTTTTAATAACATCTTTTGTCACATGAGTGTGACCGCTTACAAAGACTGTCCCTTCCGTAATAAGCGCAGGAAGAGAATCCTCATTATATATATGTCCGTGTGTGAAGAAGAAAGTAGTCTGCCCGGAGACCAGATAGATGTAATCCGCCATGACGGGAAACTTTAAGACCATCTGATCGACTTCGGCTTCACAGTTTCCTCTTACGGCGAGGATCCTGTCTGAGATATTGTTCAGTATCTCAATTACTTTCTTGGGTTCGTAGTGTGAAGGAAGGTCATTCCTCGGACCGTGATAGAGTATATCTCCCAGTATAACCAGACGGTCGGCCTGTTCTTTATGCATCAGCCCGGCTACACGCTCTGCCCAGTAACTATCTCCGTGTATATCAGATACGACAAGAAACTTCATCTTTAATTCTCCATGTATTAATCACTTGATTATACTATAATCAACTCATGAGTACGGTATGGAAAAAAACGCTGCGCGATATTGTCATCTTGCTTGCAGCAGGTTTCATCTACTATCTTATATACAGGCTGACCGGATTCGGATTCACCTGCCCCATCAAGCAGATTACAGGTTTACCCTGCCCCTCATGCGGAGTCTCACACATGGCTATAGATCTTATAGCATTGGACTTTAAAAGCGCATTTAAGGATAACCAGTTTCTGTTTATAACCTGGCCCCTTGTAGCTTGCGAGATCATATATATCATCTATAACGTTGAAGCAAAGAAAGATCTTCCGAAGTGGAATGTCATTGCTATTACCATATTCGCAATCTGCCTTATTACTTTCGGCTTCCTAAGAATCGCATTATCTTTGTAATATCAGAATATTATGATATATTAATGACGAACTTCTAAAAAAGGGGGAAGAGTTTTTATGGAAAACAATCAGTACTATCAGCAGCCTGAGACCACATGGAACAACGACGAGCCCGCTAATTCCACAGCCGGAAGAGGTCAGGCAATCGCTTCATTGGTGACAGGTATCCTTGGTGTTGTTTGCTGCGGACCTTGTGCTATCGCTGCTTTGATCCTTTCTATCGTTGCAAAGAATCAGGGTAACAAGTCCGGTATGGCAACAGCCGGATTGGTCCTCGGTATCATCGGTATCCTTATCTGGATCGGTAATGCTATTTACTTCGGTCTCAATCCTGATGCTATGTCAAACATCACAGACATGTTCAACTGATAAGAACCTAAACTGATAAGAAAAGGGAACTTCGATTGAAGTTCCCTTTTTGTTTATATGAAATTGCCTATGAGTAAGAAATAAAACCAAATACTTAGGAGGTAATCATTCTGCGAGACCTAAGTCCCGCAATTGAAAATTCTTCGTACATCGGCCTCACCCCTTTCTGTATGTGTTTTTCTTATGGCTTTATGTTAGCACATATACTTTTCGAAGTGTGTTAAATAAAAATGAATAAAATTTGTACTGATGTTAATGAAAGAGTTTCCGCTTTCATTTGAAAGCATTTTATAAAGAGTCCGCAAACTGCCTTGCCGTCCTCGCAGAACGTCCGCCGCTTCTTGTGGCGAACTGCTCGGCCTTCAAAGCCATCTCCTCTTCACTCATCTTGATCTTACGAAGCTTAAGAAGATTCCTGACTATCTCAAGATATGTATCCTTATTAGGCTTCTCAAACAGAATCCTCAGACCAAAGCGCTCTGACAGACTCATCTGCTCTGCGATGGTGTCCGAGCGGTGAACCTCATTCTCTCTTGCTGAGAAGGTCTCCTTTATCATGTGGCGCCTGTTACTGGTCGCATAGATAACAATATTCTTTCTTCCGCCTGATGCCGCACCTTCTATAACAGACTTGAGTGAACCGATCCTGTCGTCATCAGCATCAAAAGAGATATCGTCTATAAAGATGATGAACTTCAAAGGAATCTCGGTTAAGTGTTCAATAATATCGGGAAGCCTGCCTATCTCCTGCTTGGGAAGTTCAACAAGCCTGACGCCTTTACTGAAGAACATCCGCGCAGAAGACTTGACTGCCGAAGACTTTCCCGTACCGGCATCACCGTAAAGCAGAACATCTGCGAAAGGCTTTCCTTCACAAAAGGCCCGTGTGTTATCCACAACTTTCCCTCTTTGTGTCTCGTAGCAGAACAGATCCTCACTTCTTATGGGATCAGGATGCTTTACAACACACAATTCCCCGTCTTTTATCCTGAAGATATTACAGCGCTTATAGACCCCGTAACCTTCAGTCTCGATGGATTCGAGCATCCTTAAGTATCTGCTCTTCAGATCTATATGGGATGTTCTGAAGTCAGGAAGATATCCGTCGTAGTACATCTCGTTTTTGAAATCAAACGAAGAGTAGTTTCCAATCCTCGTCAAAAGATCGAGTTCCCTCGTCGCAGTAAGCTCCATTAACCTGCTCATCCTGTTAGCAGTCTCGGGATTATTAATAAGATCAATCTTGAATCTTAAGTAGGGATTCATATCGTCAACAAGAGCATCCCAGATAGCAGCGGAGAGGTCGCAGTCTGCTCTTAACTCATAAAGCTTCGAGCAGAAGTTCCCGTAGCTGTCGATCATCTCCTCGATAGAGTAATCGGGCTCCATTTTCTGAAGAAAATCACACAGACTTTTGAGAGGTTCCTTCTCCTTTACGCCCCTGAACAAAGCTATAGAATCAATCTCCCTTAAAAGCTCAGACATAACACCCTTTTGTCAGACTTCCTGGTACATCTTTCTGAAGTTTTCCTTACCGATAATAAAGATATCTTCAGGATCATTCTCCTTAACCGCCAGGTAATCTCCGACATCCCCTTTAATATAAGTCTTCATCATTTTACCAAAAACTTTGGTTACATTATTAAGTTTCTTAACGAGGACGCGCTCACCTCCGGGGAACATACAGGAATATGTAAACGGTGCAAGATCGATACTTACACCCGTCGTATTAACACGGATCGTAGGGAAATAATCCACATTCGGAGTATAAAGACAATCCTGAGGCACATAGTTCTTATTAAAGTGATCTGTATCAGTAAGGAATATTCTGCCCTTGGAGCCTATCATGATAACCGTATACTGAGTAACCACGGTCTCGATATCATCCATGATAGTTCTTACGATGATAGGAGATCCCGTAGGAACAAAGTGCGAGGGGATTACATAACCCATAATGTGAGGAAGTCTCTCGTAAAGCTTCATAGTGCCGTCCTGCGGCACAAACTTGCCGGAATAGATAATCGTTGTATCTGAGAAGTACTTATCAAGTCTTCCCTCAATAATAGTTCTTACAAGATCACTTCTTGAAGCACGGCTCTTTACATCAACCGCATTAAACGCCTGATCGATCAGATCGTTATCAAGAAATCCGCCCGCCTTGTCACGGTGTCCGCCGCCGGTACCAATCTCATGAGCAATATAACCTGCAAGCTCGTTCGCCTGAACTTCAGTCTCACAGCTTCTGATGGAGTATTTTACGCCGCCGTGGACGATTGAATAAACGGCACATACATCAACCTTATCCACAGACAACATAAGATCGCTTATAAGGCCGAGAAGGTTGGGATCGCAAGACTCGGTCTCAACTATCGCATACCTGTACTCGTCATCATATTCAAACCCGAGCAAAGCCTTACCTGCTACCTTGGCCTCTTCCAACGTGATATTCATATTAACAAGCTTCTTCACGACACTCTGGTCACGCCTTACGAAAAGCTCGTCATACATATCTTTATCAAGAGGGTGCGCAAGCTCAGTAAGAGCATTGGTATCCATGTAAAGTCCGTAGAAAAGGATAGTTGCAAGCCTGTCATCAATGTGGAATTCCGCTTTCTTCAACATATCCCATACGATAGTTGCACAACTTCCCATACCGGGCCTGACTTCACTTAAATCAGGGATATTGCCTGAGATCTGGTGATGATCGATCGTCGCATAATTCTCGGCCTCAAACGCCTGCACATTACCGTTGCCGAGCTGGCAGTCACAGGTAACAAGCAATTGAGGCTTTTTCCTTAGCACAGTCACGTGCTCAACCGGAATGTCATACACTTCAATCAGATAAGACAGATTCGACTTACTGATTCTGCCGCCTCCGCCATATATGAACTTTACCTTCTTTCCGTTAGCCTTAAGGTAGGCATAGACTCCATACCCGGAAGCGATTGCATCCGCATCCGGAACATCGTGGCACTGAACCACTATATCATCATAATCAAGCAAATCTTTAAGTGTCATAAACCGTCACGACTCATTAACCAGCTTCCCTGTCATACGCTCGATGGAAAACTCCGTCATAAGCACACGGCTGCCGGCTCTTTCTATTTCATTTGTTACTTCTTCATCGGAAGTATAATACTTTCTCCCGAGTCTTTTTAATGAATCTTGAAAGATTGTCTCCTCAGGATCTATAAATCTCATCTTTCCGTAACAGATAACACTGTTGATATTAAGCGCCCACTGCCCATCCTTCTTAAACCCTTCATCGTAAACACAAAAGCACGCCTTCGGGTTAAGCTTAATCAGATCAACCTTATACCCTTCCTTCGCTCCATGAAAGTATATTTTCCCCGTCACACAGTCGAAGAAGTAATCCACCACAATGCTGTGGGGATACCCGTTATCGCCTTCAAGTGACAGTACGCCTCTCCACTGCTTTTCCAATATCTCATAGCATTTCTCATAAGGGATCTGCTGACCGAATCTTCTCATCTTGCGAAAAGCTCCCGCCGCTTCCTGCAGCCTGCTCCTTAAAAGTTCATAGCGCAGCCTCTTCTCCCTTTTCGAGAAGTGGTCCTGCCTTAACTGCAGTGGGTTGCCCTCGTACTTAAGTGTCCCCGCTTCCTCCCCAAACTGCTCAGAGGTCAGGTCAAAGACTTTGCCGTCAACCACGTTATAGCAGTGGTAATTGCCGCCCGGCCTTAAGATGCCGTAGACTTCGCCTCCATAAATGTCCTGCACAAGAAATGCGGTTATGGAACACTGGCCTAAAGTCTTGTTGGATTCACTCCATTCAGCTGCCATTCTCGGAGCACAGGTGTCCCGCTGCCAGATCTTTGAAAGCAGATCATAAAGATCGCACGGGGTGCCGACATTCTTATAATTGGGATCTGTGGGGAGAACATCAGCATTCTCCCAGCCGTAAAAACCGTATGTTTTGTTAGAGTCACTCATAAATAAACCTCGGCTTTAATTATCACATTTGAAGCAAACCCTATCAACAACACTTTGCGATAATTCACGAATTAATGTCAATTTGGTATAATCACTACTCGGATGGGAGATTATGAATATGGAAAATACTGAAATTCGAAACAACAAAGTTTTGCCCTGGCTGCTTTTGATCCTTGCGGTTCTTTTTACCGCTGTAAGAACTGCTAACAACGTTTTGGTCGTGACCGATTCCGGGAACAGCATTCTTAATTATCTGCCTTTGATATACCTTGGTGTATCGGCTTTGTTTCTCATACTTTCAGTAGTCACGGGAATTATAAACAAGGTCCACGATCCATTAACTTTACGCGTCGATTCGGTTGAAAGAGCATTCTCGGTTTTGTGTATCGTAACGACTGTCTTCCCTTACCTCATAAGACGTGCTCTTATAAGCTCCGAAGACATGACTGATTTTTATGAAGCACACTACATAAGCATCGCATTCCTTATGACTATCGTAACCATGTATGTGATAGGTTTCCCTTCACTTGCTTTAAGTGCGAGGAAAACTCCCGCAATGAAGATCGGGCAAAAGGCACTCGGACTTCCGAAGTTCCTTATGTATGTATCCATTGTCGCCGGTCTTTGCATGGTCGGGGCATTCATCGGAGCGCCTGTACATATGGCTCTGACAATCCCCTTCAATTCAAATGCGAGTTCCACCATCACCGAGATGATGCTTAACTCCTCACTTTTCGAAAGGGTTTTAACTGTCGGTGTGCTCGCTCCCATATTCGAAGAGCTTATGTTCAGGAAGATCCTCATCGACCGCACTATCAAATATGGTGAGTTTATAAGCATCGCCCTCTCGGGTCTGATGTTCGGTCTTTTCCACGGAAACTTCCAGCAGTTCTTCTTCGCAACTTTGGCAGGTGCATTATTTGCTCATGTCTATATAAGAACCGGAAGGATCCGCTATACGATATTCCTTCACATGGCAGTTAATCTGTCTACATCCGTCGTAACGGCATCGATCTTATCAAAACTGTACCCTATTATTCTCGATAATCCCGATCTTGCAGATAACATGGATACATTCACGGCTTTGATCATGATGGGATTTATGGGCTGGATTATGTTACTGCTCCTTATCGCTGTTACGGGTATCGTGCTTCTGTGTGTATTCTATAAAAGATACATTAAGATCTACCGTGCACCCGGGGAGCCTTCAAAGTCGGCTTTGATAGGACAAGCAGTCAAGTCGCCTGTATTCTGGTCCTTTATAGTTCTCACCCTGTCGGATTTCCTGTCAGAATACCTTCCCGGTATTGCCGGTTTTATTGTTAACCGTTAATCCTCGTCGGCATCCTGACCGTATTCATCCTGAATCCTGTCAGTAAAACCGTCTTCTATCATACTGATGATTACGGGTACCAATTCAGGATCAAACTGTGTGCCTGAGTTCTCTTTGAATTCTGAAATAGTCTTCTCGCGGCTCAGAGACTTTCTGTAGCGGCGGTTGGATGACATCGCATCATAAGCATCTGCGATACTTGCGATTCTTGCATACAGAGGAATCTTCTCACCCTTGAGACCTTCGGGATAACCATTCCCGTCATATCTTTCATGGTGATAATAAGCAGCGTCGGATATCTTGGGAATAGCCGTGAAGTCCTTAAGCATATCCTTACCCTTTGAAGGATGAGTCTTTATAACCTCATACTCCATATCATTGAGCCTTCCCTTATTTCTTAAGATCTCATCAGGAATGCCTATCTTTCCGACATCATGAAGCAGGGTTCCATAGTAAAGATCCTGAAGCTCGTTATCATCAAGTCCGATCCTTCTTCCGATCTCCTTGGCATAGATAGCGACACGAAGTGAATGGTTTCTTGTATAACTGTCCTTCGCATCAACAAATGATGTGAAAGTTCTGATGGACTGGTCTATGATCTCAATGTCATGCGCTCTTTGCTTAAGAAGGCTCTCGATCTTTGCATATGAGAGAACATGTGAACCCAGATAGACAAGCCAAAGAGCATACATAAAAGCAATGAGGTAAGTAAGCGGCATCATGAAAGGATCGGGAGTCATCTTTCCCGTTACCGTATAAGACACAACATTAAGAAGATATCTTGAATACAAAACGGCACCAAAATATCTCCCTCCCTCAGGCTCTATAACTACAAGTTCCCCTTCAGGAGTAAATTTGAGCGTATTACCATCCGCTTCAAACACACCGTTCCAGGAAGAATCGATCTCAAACGGTCCGTCGAACTCAATGCTGATCGTCCAGTCTGACATTCTTATTTTGCTGTTGTTGTCTATGTTGACCGAATACTCGGCTCCGCACGGGTGACCGGGATATCTGTACATATCATCCCAGACCTTCCCTTCCGGATTAAAGACTTCAACGGAAATCTCATCAGAATCCATATCGTACACTCTCACTCTATCTGAGGATCTTTTAAGGTAGACAACATAAGCACCTGTGATAATAAGCAGGAGTATCAGGGATATTACTATGATCCTGACGGTTTTATTTCCGGAAGTCTTCATATCAGTAGTTTATGATCGCACCCTTGTCAGCTGAAGAAACCATCCTGGAGTAACGCTTGAGATATCCGGTAAGTTCAGGCTTCTTCAGAAGCGGCATAGTCTTTCTTCTTTGCTCAAGCTCCTCGTCAGAGACCTTGAGTTCTATCTTATACTCAGGGATGTTTATCGAGATGATGTCTCCATCCTTGATATAAGCGATCGTTCCGCCCGATACAGCTTCGGGACTTACATGACCTATGGAAGCACCTCTTGTTGCACCTGAGAATCTTCCGTCAGTAATAAGTGCAACATCCTTATCAAGACCTGCACCGGCGATGGCAGAGGTAGGAGAAAGCATCTCTCTCATACCGGGGCCGCCCGCAGGACCTTCATATCTTATAACAATTACATCTCCAGCCTTTACCTTACCGTCGTAGATAAACTTGATCGCTTCCTCTTCACTGTTGAAGCATCTTGCAGGACCTTCATGAACAAGCATCTCGGGAGCAACTGCAGATCTTTTAACTACGCAGCCGTCCGGTGCAAGATTACCCTTAAGAACAGCAAGTCCGCCTTCCTTGGTGAAAGGATTATCAAGAGGTCTTATAACCTCGGTATCGATAACTGTGCTGTTTTTAACATTCTCTTTTAATGTCTTGCCGGTAACAGTCATAACGTCACCGTTAAGAAGGCCTCCGTCGAGCATCTCCTTCATAACGGCGTAGATACCGCCGGCCTCATTAAGATCCTCCATATATGTCGGGCCTGCAGGAGCAAGATGACATATATTCGGAGTTCTTTCAGATATCTCATTGATATGATCAAGATCAATACTTAATCCGCATTCATTTGCAATAGCGGGAATGTGAAGCATAGAGTTTGTTGAACATCCGATAGCCATATCAGCTGCGATAGCATTCTCAAAAGCATCCTTTGTAAGAATGTCTCTCGGGCGGATATTATTCTTAACGCACTCCATTACCTGCATACCCGCATGCTTGGCAAGGATGATCCTGTCGGAATAAGCTGCGGGAATAGTACCATTACCCTTAAGTCCCATACCGAGAACCTCGGTAAGACAGTTCATGGAATTGGCAGTATACATACCTGAACACGATCCGCAGGAAGGACAAACCTTATTTACAAACTCCTCGAGTTTCTCATCGTCTATCTTGCCTGCGGCATAAGCACCGGTTGCTTCAAACATCGCAGAAAGGGAACGCTTCTTCCCGTCAACCTTACCTGCGAGCATAGGTCCGCCGCTTACAAAAACAGTAGGTATATTAAGTCTTGCGGCAGCCATAAGAAGACCCGGAACATTCTTATCACAGTTAGGTATCATGACCAGGCCGTCGAAGCCGTGAGCAAGAACCATGGACTCCGTGGAATCCGCTATAAGATCTCTTGTCACAAGTGAATACTTCATTCCTATGTGACCCATGGCAATACCGTCGCAGACAGCGATCGCCGGGAATTCGACAGGTGTTCCTCCGGCAAGTCTTACACCTGCCTTAACAGCCTCCACGATCTTATCGATATTCATATGACCGGGAACTATCTCATTATAGGAATTAACGATTCCGATCAACGGGCGCTCGAGTTCTTCCTTTGTAAGACCGAGTGCGTGATAAAGCGACCTGTGGGGCGCATTCGAGAAACCGTCAACTATTGTATCTTTGATCATGACATAAACCTTCTTTCAAAAAAATCCTCCCGAGGGCAGTCCCCGGGAGGATCGCTTCTCTGAATCTATATTATATCAGTTATTGATGAGCTTATCCTCATCAGACCAGCTGTAAAGCTTTCTGAT
>JAEEGL013492599.1_pt1 | contig 34525 bp, 22 predicted proteins | sample 9134231 | NCBI WGS metagenome assembly JAEEGL01 (sample SAMN16246548, study PRJNA631951) | gut metagenome | biome: gut microbiome; feature: rumen; material: fiber-attached | host: Bos | place: Iran: Karaj | collected 2018-10
TGGATGCTGAAATAACAGAGAAGGGAACCGCGAGGTTCCCTTCTCTATCTTTCTTAGAATTTCACAATATCGATTAGGCGGACGCCGTCAAGCCAGACGGCGATGCAGCCTACGGCACCGAGCTCGCCGGCTTCGTCCCAGTCGGCGATGGGCTGGAGGGTGATGGCGTCGACAATCTCGAAGTATTCGGGCTCGAACTGCAGCCCTTCGCCGCACTCGTTGACTTCGTGCCACGAGGCCAGCGTGTCGAGCACCCACTCCTTCACGTCGTCCACCTCCTCGTACTCGGCCATCTCGGCGGCCTGCTCGAGGGTGGCGTTGATGGCCGGTGCCATCTGGCGGGCGGCGGGCGAGAGGCGCATGTTGCGGCTGCTCAGGGCCAGGCCGTCGTCGGCGCGCACGATGGGGCAGGGGACCAGCTCGATGGGATATTTGATTTGCTCCAGCAGGTTGCGGATGACGGCGATCTGCTGGTAGTCCTTCTCGCCGAAGTAGGCGCGGTGGGGCTGTGCCAGGTCGAACAGACGGCGCACCACCACGGCGACACCGCTGAAGTGGCCCGGACGGCGTGGCCCTTCCATCACCTCCTCGATGGGCCCGAAGTGATATACCTCCTTGGGCTCGCCCTGCGGATACATCTCCTCCACCGTGGGCGTGAAAGCCAGCAGGTTGTCCGAGCAGGAATTCTTAACTCTTAATTCTAAACTCTTAACTAACTCAAGGTCGGCGTCGATGGTGCGGGGATATTTCTCGAGGTCTTCCTTGTTGTTGAACTGGATGGGGTTGACGAAAAGGCTGACCACGACGAGGTCGTTCTCCTTCAGGGCGCGCTCGATGAGCGAGAGGTGCCCCTCGTGGAGGGCACCCATGGTGGGCACAAGGCCTATCTGCTTGCCCTCTTGACGGGCGGCATTGACAGCCGAGGTCAGCTCGGCGGCTTTCTGTATCTGTTTCATTGGTTGTTTTTTTTTAATAGTTCCTATAGCTTCTATAGTTCCTATGAATCAATCTCTATTGCTCCTTTTCCTTGGCGCACCAGCTCGATGCCGTCGGAGCAGTCGACGACCGTCGAAGGCTCGGAATCGGCGATGCCGCCGTCGACGACTCCCCACACGCGACTTCCGAAGCGGTCGTGGATGAGGTCGGGGTCGGTGTAGTTTTCCACCTCGCCGTCTTCCTCACCGATGGGGCGCACCGAGGTGCTGATGAGTGGCGACCCCAGCTCTTCGATGATGGCACGTGCGATATTGTTGTCGGGCACGCGGATGCCGATGGTGTGATTTTGGTTCTGATAGTTGCGCGGCACGGCACCGGCGGCCTCCATGATGAAGGTGAAGGGACCGGGCAGCGACCGCTTGAGCAGTGCGAAGGTGTCACGGTCCATGGCGCGGACATATTCGCTGGCCATGCTCAAGTCGGAGCAGAGCATCGCGTACTTGGCTTGTTTCAGTTTGAATCCCTTGAGCGTTGCAATCTCCTCGACGGCGCGTTTGTGCTCCATCGAGCAGGCGAAGGCGTAGAGCGTGTCGGTGGGCAGGATGACCACTTCACCGTTGCGCAGCGCGTCGGCTATTCGCCTCACTTCGCGTACGTTAGGGTTGTCGTTGTAGAGCTTAATAAGCATATTTTCATTCTAAAAAGAAAGTGCAAAAGTACAAAAAAAATCTAAATGACGCGATGTTTGTGAAAAAAATGACTTCGGCTGGTGGCACCGCTCTTCCAAAGCGGGGGTAAAACGGGAAAAACACCGTCTGTTTTACGGTTGTTTTACGGTTGTTTTACGCTTGTTTTACGGTTGTTTTACGCTTTTAAAGCGTAAAACAACCGTAAAACAAGCGTAAAACAATTGAAGAAATGCCGTACCCTGGGCGGTGTTGATATTCTTTGTGTGAGGGGACAATAAAGGTGTTTTTTTGTCGTTATGGAATGTGATATGAAAAAGACACTGCTGACAGCACTGCTGCTGTTGCCCTTGATGGCGACGGCCCAGATGACCGAGGAGGAGTTTGACCGCTGGTTTACCGGCGGCACGTTGCGGCTCGACTGTCTGCGCGAGGGTAGCGCCCAGGGCGACACCGTGTGGGTGGAGCGCTGGATCGATCGCGGCAGCCGCTGGCATGGCTCGCACACCTGCTTGCTCGACCCTTTCGACAACGGCGACTACCGTGTCGAGATGCGCGACGCCGCCACCGGCCGTGTGCTCTATTCGCGCGGCTATAGCAACCTCTTCCGCGAGTATAAGGATACCCCCGAGGGCCGCACGGTGAAGCGCCGTTTCGAAGAGGTGATGCTGATGCCTATGCCACGTGGCAAGGTGCTGATTTCGTTCCAGAAACGTGACGCCGACATGAAGCTTTACGACCAGACGGTGGTGGCGTTCACTCCACAGCTCGACCCCCTCAGAAAGGCTGCGAACAGCACCGCCGCCGAACCCTACGAGCGTCACGGCGACCCAAGTCGCAAGCTCGACGTGGCCTTCGTCATGCAGGGCTTCGACGAGGTGGGCGACTTGGAGTACGGCAAAGCCTGTCGCCGTATGGCCGAGGTGCTCTTCGGGCAGGAGCCGTTTGCCAGCCACCGTACCGACTTCAATATCTATTTTGTGCGTGGCGACGTCGGCGTCGAGTACAACACCTTCGGGGCCGACCGCTACGCCATGACCTTCAACCTGTGGCAGTTGCACGACGTCGTAGGCGCCACTCCTGCCGACCATATCATCATTGTCATCAACAATCGCACCTATGGCGGTGGGGCTATCTATAACTTCTACTCGGTCAGCTCGTTGCATCGCATGGCCGAGAGCGTGCTGCCCCACGAGCTGGGTCACGGCATCGGGGGCTTGGCCGACGAGTATATCGACGAGGACCTCAGTTATGCCGACCTGCATCGCACCGCCAGCGAACCCCTCGAACCCAACATCACCAACTTGGTTGACTTCGGGAGCAAGTGGCAGTCGCTCCTGCCTGAGGGGACGCCGGTGCCTACGCCCGACAACAACGAGGTGTCACGCACCGAGAACGGCCCGCTGGGCGTCTACGAAGGTGCCGGCTACAGCTCGAAGGGCGTCTACCGTCCGGCGATGCACTGCATGATGCGCGACTATGCACCGTTCTGCCCCGTGTGCCGCGAGCGGCTCGAAGGGGTGTTTAAACTTTACACCAGATAGATGAAACGACTGCTGTACATACTCTTGGCTCTTATGTTGTTGCCGTTCGGTTTCGTTTCGTGCGGTGAAGCGGGCTATGCCGACGAGAGCGAGGTGACGCTCACCTTCTCGGCCGACACGCTCAGCTTCGACACCCTCTTCACCACGGTGGGCAGCACCACACGTCAGGTGCTGGTCTACAACCGTTCGGGCCATGATGTGGTGCTTAGCAGCGTCACCCTGGCCGGAGGGCGCGCGAGTCGCTTCCGTATCAACGTCGATGGCGACACCTCGATGGTGGCACGCGACGTAGAGATACTCGACGGCGACAGCATCTTCATCTTTGTTCAGGCCAATATCGACCCCAACGATCAGACCGCACCCTTCCTCGTCGAGGACGCCATCCTTTTCAGCAACGGGCAGCGGTTGCCGCTGACGGCCTGGGGTCGCAATGCCGTCTATCATGCCACGCCCGACGGTGCCGCCTACGGAGTGATCGACTGTGCGGCATGGGACCACACGCGTCCCCACGTCATACTGGGTACCGCCGCCATCCTCGACGGCAGCATTCTCACGTTGCAGGCCGGCGACGAGCTCTATTTCGGCAACGGAGCCATCTTGGCCGTCGACAGCAATGCCAGCCTCGTGGCCGTGGGTACCGCCGAGCAGCCGGTGCTCTTCACCTCGTTGCGCCACGACGGGTGGTACGACTACCTGCCCGGACAATGGCAATGTCTGTGGTTTACCAGCGGCAGCACCGGCAATGTTATCGACCATGCCGTGGTCGAGAACGGTACCGGCGGCCTCCGCGTCTACCCCAATGCATCGCTGACGGTAAGCAACACCATCGTCCGTTCGATGAGCGATTGTGGTCTGATAGGGCAGGGGGGCGCCATCAACGGGAACAACCTGCTGGTTTACGACTGCCTCACCTCGTTCACGGTGCTGCGTGGCGGCAGCTACACGTTCAGCCAGTGCACCTTTGCCGACTACTGGCGTTACTCGTCGCGTCGCATCCAGAGCGTGGTGCTCACCAACTGCATCCTCAACAGCGACGGCTCGGTGCGCGAGCTGGGTGCCCTCGAACAGGCCGACTTTACCGACTGTATCATTTACGGAAGCTATAGCGAGGGCGAGGTGATTGTGAGTGGCATCGAGGGTATCGACCTCAACTACAGCTTTGTACACTGCCTTGTCAAGGGCGGCGAATGGGACGAAGACCCCATGTTTGTCGACATCGAGAACGACGACTACCACCTGCAAGACGGCTCTCCGGCAACAGGAATAGGATATCAGGATTAAAGGTTAATGGTTAAAGGTTATAAGGCTGGCGCAGTTGAAATGATTGGTATTGAAAAGCAAAAATAAGTGAAATAACAGATTGATAGATATGACTAAGTTCTCTTTTGAGGAGTTAAAAGCCTATAAAATGGGTCGTTTGCTTGTAAAAGAAGTTTATCAGATACAATCGAGTTTTCCCAAAGAGGAAGTTTTTGGACTAGGAAGTCAAATTCGTAGGGCGGCGGTTTCAATAACATCAAACTTGGCAGAGGGGAGTGGACGTATGTCATTAAAGGAAAAACAACAATATGTTGCCGTTGCCTATGGCTCTTTGACAGAAGTGTTTAGTGAAATATTAACGGCTTCCGATCTTGGTTATATCACGGAAGAAAAAGTTGATGAGCTAAGACCGCTCTTTATTGATATGTCTAAAATGTTGTTGGGGATGAGACAATCCTTACAAAAAAGGATGAATTCCTCAGAGGAATCCGCGTCAGCCCAATAACCAATAACCTTTAACCTAAAATTATGTACGAATATTTCAAAGGAGAACTAACGTCATTGGAGCCCACGCAGGCGGTCATCGACTGCGGAGGAGTGGGTTATCTGCTCGAAATCACGTTGAATACCTATGAGGCGTTGCGTAGAGCTGACGCCGCGCAGATAAAACTCTATGCCCATCATGTGGTGCGCGAGGATGCACAGCAGATCTTCGGCTTTTATGATATGGCTGAGCGCGAGATGTTCCGTATCCTGGTGGGTGTCAACGGAGTGGGCAACCAAACGGCGCGGGTTATGCTCTCGTCGCTCACGGTCGACGAATTGCGTGCGGCCATCCAGACCCAGGATGTCAAGAAGGTGCAGCGCGTCAAAGGCATAGGTGCCAAGACGGCACAGCGCATCGTGCTCGAGTTGGCCGACAAGGTGGGTGTGGTCGGTGGTCAGATGCCTGCGGTCGGTGGTCAGAACAATCAGGCGCGCGATGAGGCGATGCAGGCCCTCCTTATGCTGGGGTTCGCCAAACCTGCTGTCGAGAAGCTACTTACTTCGACCGACTGGCGTGCGGCCGACGGTTCTCCCATGTCGGTCGAGGAGATTATCAAGGTCGCCTTGCAACGTTTGTAACATTTTTATTTACTAAATATATTAATGAGCGCAATAATAATTGCGCTTTTGCGTTTTTAGAAGGTTAAAGTAGAAACGCGCTTTGAAGCATAGATATATTATACTCCTGTTGTTGATGCTGTTGGGATGCGGCCGGATATGGGCCCAGACCGACACTGGCGGCTACACCCCTATGGGGTCGGGCTATACGCCGGCGGGCATCACCACCACTGTCGAGTACAACCCCGCGACGGGCGATTATGTGCGCATCACCAAGGTGGGCGATATGATTATCGGGCGCGACTACATGACTTTCGAGGAGTATCAGAACTGGCAGATGGACCAGTTGCTTGAGCGCTACTGGAACGAGAAGAAGGACGGTTCGGTGCTCGACAACGCCGACGGTGGCTTGCTGAGCAAGATTCCCGGCTTTAACCAGATCAGCCAGAAGCTGGATATGCTCAACGGAAAGCCCCCCATCAGCATCAACCCCAGCGGTAGTGCCGACCTGACGTTCCAGATAGTCAATAACTACCGTGAGGACCCGCAGCGTGACCAGCACGAGCGCAGCGTCACCAACTTCGATTTCGACGAGAACATCAAGATTAACCTCAACGCCAAGATAGGCGACCTCATTGACTTCGACATCAACCAAGACACCAAGGCCACCTTCGATTTTGAAAACAAGATTAAACTCAAGTATGAGGGAAAAGAGGACGATATATTGCAGCTTTTCGAGGCGGCCGACATTTCGTTCCCGCTGCAGACCAATCTCATCAAGGGCAGCCAGCAGTTGTTTGGTTTCCATACCAAGCTCAAGTTCGGCAAGCTCACCGTCGATGCCGTCCTCTCGCAGAAAGAGACATCGACCGAGAACCTGCAGGTACAGGGAGGTGCCAGCAGCCACGAGTTCGAGATACGTGCCGACGAGTATGAGGAAAATCGGCACTTCTTCCTTGCGCAGTATTTCTACGAAGACTACAATCGTGCCATGAGTACCCTGCCGGTGGTGGGAACAAATATCAGGATTTTGCGCATCGAGGTGTGGCGCACCAATGTGGGTGCTGCTGTGACGCAGAACCGCAATATTCTGGCGCTTACCGACCTCGGCGAAACCAACCCCAGCAATAGCCATGTGAGTGGCACCGGCATGCGTCTGCCCGACAACCGCGCCAACAACCTGCTGACGTTTGTCAATCCACCGTCGGTACGCAGCATCAACTCGGTGACCAGTTACATGCAGGGACTTGGTATGACAGCCGGTACCGACTATGAGAAAGTGGAAAGTGCCCGCCTGTTGAACAGCAACGAGTACACCTTCAATGCCCAGCTGGGTTTCATTACCTTGACTCAGCCCCTGAGCAACGACCAGATATTGGCTGTGGCCTTCCAATATCAGGTGGTGGGCGACACCAATGTCTATCAGGTTGGCGAGTTGACCACCGATGGTGTCAACGACCCCAATACCCTTATCGTCAAGCTCCTCAAAGGTACCGCCACCGACACCCACGGGCCGCTGTGGCGCCTGATGATGAAGAATGTCTACTTCCTCAAGAGCAGCCAGCTGAGTCGCGATAACTTCCGCCTCAATGTCCTATATGAGAACCCCGAAGGTGGTGTCGGAATCGGCTACTTCACCGAAGGTCCTCAGCAGGGCAAGCCGTTGATCGAGGTCTTCGGACTCGACCGTATGGATGCCACCCAAAGCTACTACTATGCCGATGGGGTCTTTGACTGGTTCGACTCGGCGGCCTTCAAGGGAGGAACCATCCAGGCCAGCACAGGACGTATCTACTTCCCCTATGTCGAACCTTTTGGCAAAGACCTGCGAGCGTTGCTGGGTGATGGCGAGTTGGCCGACCGTTACTGCTTCGACTCGCTCTACACCATGACGCAGGCCCTCGCTCAGCAGTATGCCGACCGCAACCGCTTCTACCTCGAGGGTTACTATACCTCGAGCGTCAGTGGCGAGATATCGCTGGGCTACAGCGTCACGCCAGGCTCGGTTTCTGTCACAGCCGGCGGCATGCCGCTCATCGAGAATGTCGACTACACGGTCGACTACACCATGGGTACTGTCCGCATCATCAACGAAAGTATCCTTTCGTCCAACACCCCCATCAGCGTCAGTTCGGAGAACAATTCATTCAGCATGACCACCAAGCGGATGCTGGGTACTCATATCAATTACGAGTTCCAGCCCAACTTCAACCTCGGTGCCACCGTGATGAACCTCCACGAGAAGCCGATGACGCAGAAGAACAACTTTGGCGACGAGCCTACCAGCAATACCATCTGGGGTGTGGATCTTAACTTCAGCCATGAGGTTCCGTTCATCACCAAACTTGTCGACCTGCTTCCCGGCATACAGACCAAGGCTCCGTCCAACCTGTCGATCACGGCCGAGTTTGCCCATTTCATCCCCGGCATGAGTCGTACCGGCTCGAAGGAGGGGAGTGTGAGTTATGTGGACGACTTTGAAGGTGCAGAGAACAGCATCAGCCTTACTTCGCCCATCTCGTGGTCGCTGGCCAGCACCCCGCAGGACTATGGAATGCAGATGGCCATGTTCCCCGAGACAGCCCCCGGTACAGGTTTGGCCTATGGCTTCAACCGTGCCAAGTTGGCTTGGTATCGCATCAGTTCCGACTTCTACGACCGCAACTGCCCTGCCAACATCACCGCCGACGACCGTTCGCAGCCCTATTCGCGTCGCATCGCTGAGCAGGAGGTGTTCCCCAATAAAGATATCTCGGCGGGACAACCGACGGCCATCTATGAGCTCAACCTGGCATTCTACCCCGAGGAGAAAGGTCCCTACAACTACGATGTGGCGCCCTCGGCCTACAGTGCCGGTACCAATGCCGACGGTGGCCTTCTCAACCCCGCTTCACGTTGGGGTGGTATTATGCGCAAGCTCGACTATACCGACTTCGAAACCCAGAATATCGAAACTATCGAGTTCTGGCTGATGGACCCCTTTATTGAAAACCCCAACCACACAGGCGGTAAGCTCTATATCAACCTGGGTGATATCAGCGAGGACATACTGCGCGATGGTCGTAAGAGTTTTGAGAACGGCCTCCCCACTTCGCTTACCGTGGTCGACGTCGACACCACCATCTGGGGACGTGTGCCTACTACCCAGCCCATCGTCAATGCGTTCGATAACGATGAAGAGTCGCGTAAGTATCAAGATATAGGCTACGACGGCTTGGGAAGCACCCATGGTTTGCAAGATGAGCAATCCTTCTTTGCCAACTACCTCGAGGCTATTGCCAACCATCATGGCACCTCCAGCGTGGCCTATCAGCAAGCGTTGCAGGACCCCTCGAACGACGACTTCCGTTACTTCCGAAGTACTTACTGGGATGAGAACGACGTGAAAATCAACGATCGCTACAAGTTCTTCAACAATGCCGAGGGCAACTCGCCGGTCGACAGCGACATGGAGGAGAGCTATAACACCAGCGGTACCACCTATCCCAACGTTGAAGACATCAACCGCGACAACACTCTCAGCGAGGCGGAGAACTACTACCAGTATGTCATCGACATCGACCCTGCGCGGATGGTCATAGGTGAAAACCATATCGTCGACATCCAGGAAGCCCGTAATGTGCAGTTGGCTAACGGCGAAACCACAACCTGCAAGTGGTACCAGTTCCGTATCCCTATTCGGGAGCCCGATCAGAAAGTGGGTACCATCAACGGATACCAGTCCATCCGTTTCATGCGTATGTTCCTCAACCAATTCGAGGAACCTATCATACTTAGGTTCGCAACTCTCGACTTGGTCTATTCCACGTGGCGCAAGTACACGGAGGACCTGCTGCAACCAGGCGATTATGTGACCGGAACCGGCGACGAAACATCGTTCAACATCTCGACCGTCAACATTGAGGAGAATGGCAGTCGTCAGCCTGTGCCCTATGTGCTGCCTCCAGGCATCGAGCGTGAAACATGGTACACCACAGGTAGTAGTTATATGCAGCTCAACGAGCAGGCTGTATCGCTCGACGTCGACCAGTTGGCTTCGGGCGATGCCCGCGCCATCTATCGCTCCACCAGCTATGACTTGCGCTTCTACGGCCACATGAAGATGTTTGTACATGCCGAGCAGAAGTATGCCGACAAACACTTGGACGACGACGACCTGATGCTCTTCGTACGTCTGGGTAGCGACTATACCAACAACTACTACGAATACGAGCTGCCGCTCAAATTCACCCAGTGGGGCACCACGGCCGACGACCCCTATGCCATCTGGCCACTCGACAACAATGTCGACATCGACCTCCAGATGATGACCGAAATCAAGACCCACCGCAACACCCATATACGTGCCGGCGAACGGGGTTACTCGCCCGCACAGCTCTACTCCGAGCGCGTCGAAGGGCGCAAATACACTGTTCTTGGTAGCCCCAACCTGGGGAAAATCAAGGTTATCATGATCGGTGTGCGCAACCCCAAGAAAGAAGCCCTCGACGACGGTAACGACATGCTTCCGAAATCGGCCATTGTGTGGGTCAACGAACTGCGATTGACCGACTATATCAACAAGGGCGGCTGGGCAGCTATGGCCATGGCACGGACCAACCTGGCCGACCTGGGTAATCTGCAACTCTATGGCTCCTATACAACCTCGAACTTTGGAAACCTTGAAGACCCGCTCATCAAGGAGGAGTTGATCAATACCTTCAATTTCCAGACCACCCTCGACATGGAGATGGGTAAGTTCCTGCCCGAGGACTGGGGAATGCACATACCGCTCTATCTTGACTATAGTCGCGAGATAGGCAGTCCGGAATATAATCCATATAACCCAGACGTGCTGCTGCACGACGACTTGGCTACTTTCCAGACCGCCGCCGAGCGTGACAGTGTGGCCCGTATGACCCAGCGCCGCAAGTCGACCACCAATCTCACCCTATCCAACGTGCGCAAGAACCGCATGGGTAAGGAGGCCTTGAAGCAGCACTTCTATGACATCGAGAACTTCACCTTCTCATACGCCTACAGCCGAGAGCGTTCGTCGGACGACGAGATAGAGCATTACAGCAAAGACCAACACCGTGGAGGCCTCACATACAACTATGCCATGCAGCCCAAGCCGGTCAAACCCTTCGAGAAGAGCAAACTTTTCAAGGGAAAGAACTGGAAGATTGTCAACGACTTCAACTTTTACTATCTGCCCAAGAACCTAAGCTTTTCAACCGAAGTGTATCGTGACTTCGAAGAAACCATGCTGCGTAACAAGAGTGCTGCGCTGGTCATTATCCGTCCCACCTACTACAAACAGTTCACATGGCAGCGCGACTATGGCATGCAATATGACCTGTCAAAGGCATTCCACATCCAGTATAGCGCCAATGCCAATGCCCGTATCGACGAACCCATCGGCCGCCTCGAGACGCAATCGGCCACTGATTCGGTCTGGCGTTCGTTCATCGGAGGAGGTACTATGCAGAACTTCCAGCAGTCGCTCAACATCACCTATGACGTGCCTGTCAACAAGTTGCCCTACATGGACTTCCTGCGTGTGCCGCTCTCCTACCGGACCAACTTTACCCACATGGGTACCACCCAGGCACTGGCTTCGATGGGTTCCATCTTGCAGAACTCCACCGTCATGCAAGGCGGTGTTCAGGCCAACATGCAGACCCTCTATAACAAGATACCTATCTTGAAAAAAGCCTGGGCCACGACAAGCAACAATCGCAAGCAAACCAGTGGACGGGCACCGCAAAAGAAGGAGGTAAAGAAGCTTTCACCGCAGGATTCTATCGCTGCTGCCGACAGCTTGAAACGAGAGAAAAGGATGCAGACCTTGCGCGAGATAGGCTATTTCGGATTGCGGCTGGTGTCGGGAGTGAAAAGTGTCAACCTGCAGTACAACCAGACCGTTGGCTCGCGCTTGCCTGGCTATATGGGTGAACCGACCTACTTGGGTCTTGATGCACAAAACCACTGGACCCCAGGTATTGGCTATGTCTTCGGTTACCAGCAGAACATTGTCGATGAGTTGTTGCGTTACGACCTGCTCAGCAAAGACACCCTCTTCAACACAGCCCATGAGGCTACCGTCAACAGCAACTTCTCATTGCAAGCCCAGCTGGAGCCCATACGTGACATGCGCATTGACCTCAATGCCACACAAAATTACAGCAATCGCGAGGAATACTTCTACAAGTACATGTCGGACGTGGGTTCCGTCACCGGTCCTCTTTCCTACGTGATGAGTGGTAACTACACCACTACTACATGGGCTTTCAGCACTGCCTTCATTGACCGCGACAAACTTTTTGAGCAGTTCCTAGCCAACCGTAGTGTTGTGGCGCAACGTTTGGCCGATGCCAACCCCGACCCCTACACCGACCAGATGGTGCTAGACACCATGAACGGTCAGTACTATCCTGCCGGTTATAGCGCCAACTCGCAGACTGTCCTGCTCACCTCTTTCCTTGCAACCTACCTCGGCAAAGACCCTGCCACCCATGGCTTCTCACCTTTCCTTGGTCTGCCGTTGCCTAACTGGAACATCACCTATAACGGTTTGAATAAGGTGCAGTTCCTCAAGAAGTGGTTTTCCAACATCTCGTTCACACACAAGTATTCGGCAACCTATACCGTAGGCCACTATTATACTGATCCAGCCTTGTCGGCCCTGGATGATTACGACTATGGGCTTGAGACAGCCCTCAACAGTACAGGCGACTATATTGCCCCGGTCAGCGCCGACGGAGTACAGATTACCGAACAGATGAACCCGCTTATCCGTGTTGCGGTTACCATGGTCAACAGCCTGCAGTTTAACTTCTCTGTGCAGAAAAACCGCACCCTGCTACTCTCGTTCTCCAACAACCAACTCACGGAAACCACGCGTGACGGCATCACCGTTGGTGTCGGATACCACATCAAGGATGTGGCTTTTTCGGTACTGTTTGCTGGCAAGCAGTACGACCTCAAGAGCGACATTGTTCTTCAGTTCAACCTAACCTACAACAGCAATAAGACTAATATACGGAAGATTAATAGTTACAACCCCGAGGTGGGTGGCCAGGTGTCGGCCGGCAGCGAAGTATGGTTTGCCGAACTCAGCGGCGAGTACGACCTGACCAACAACCTAACCCTTAAGGCCTTCTTCCAAACCAACATCAACAACCCCTACATCATGAACACCTACCCCAACTCGACCACCAAAGGTGGCCTGACGGTGAGGTTCTCGTTCTGATGCAAAACAGAATAGTGAGTTATGGATAAAGATAGATTCAACGATTTCGACGAAGAGGACCGCCAGTTGGTGCTCGACTTCGAGAATACTGTGCTCCGGGGAGGCACACAGTTTTTCGATGTCGACGAGCTGGAGGTCATCATCGACTATTATCTCGAAGTGGGCGATATGGCTCCGTTGGTGCAGGCTGTCGACTACGCCGAGCAGCTCTACCCCAACAGCACCAGCGTACACCTGCGTCGCGCCCACCTTTTGATTGCACAGGAACAATATGACAAAGCTATGGCCATCCTTTTGGATTTGCGCCGACGTGAGCCCAACAACACCGATGTGGCTTATTCGCTCGGCGTGGCCTATGGCGCCATGGGCGAGCACGAAAAAGCCGTGGCCCATTATCTGGAAGCTGCCGAAGATGGGTGGCTCTTGGGACGCATCTATGCCAATATCGCCGAAGAATATTATCACATGGACGACTTCGCCGAGGCCATTCGCTTCTACCAGTTGGCTCTCGATACCGATAGTTACGACGATGCTACACTCTACAACTACCTTGACACAGCCATCCAGGCCGACCGCGTCGACGATACGGTGGAATACCTTAAATCATTTGTCGACGAACACCCTTACGATAGTGTCGGATGGCATGTCCTCGGTAACGCCTACCGCGAACACGGTCTCTACGAGAAAGCCATCGACGCTTACGAATACGCCATTGCTATCGACAAGAACAATACCAGCTGCTATTTCGACCTTTCGCTGGCCTACGAGGCCAAGGGACAGATTGGCGAGGCGGTATCCTCGCTCCTGCGTGCCCGCGACCTGACCAACCACCGGTCGGCGCTTTTCCGTCAGGTGGCCCTCGTCTATACCCGTAGTGGCAACGCCGAGCTGGCACTGCTCTACTACCGTAAGGCAGTCGAAGAAGACCCCGACGATGTCGAAGCGTTGGCATCGCTGGCGTTGGGTTGCTACATGGCCGGCGAGGCTGACCAGGCCCGAGGCTATATCAAGAAAGCCCTCCTCATGGCTCCTGACAACGCCGAAGTGCTTTTCTCGGCTGGCGGCATCAGCGAGATGGAAGGCAACAACGATATGGCCGGCGAATACTATGAGCGCGCCATAGCCTCGGATGGATGCACCGAAACCATGTGCCGATGCTACACGCAGTTCCTCTATAAGAGCGGCAACTACGAAATTCTTATTGACTTCGCCCTCGAGTCACTCGAAATCTACCACGACGACCCGTTCTACAGCACGTTTCTGGCAGCTGCCTATTTCCACACCAACCGCTACAACCGTGCCAGCCGCATGCTGCCGAATGTCGACACCCCGTTGTTGCGTATCATCTGCCCCGAAATATTTGAAAACCCACGTCTATCGGCAATCATTCCTCCCGAAGAGTCCGTTTGATAGAATAAAAAAAACAGCGTTCAAATGAATATAAAGAGAATTATACTTGTAGTGGCAGCGACGTTGCTGCTGGCCTCGTCTGCGGCGCGGGCACAAGAGGCTGCCGGCATCGCCGAGGCGGTCGACAGCACCAAGACTGGCTGGGTGGCCTCGGTCCTGCATTGGTACGACGCCCACATGAACTACGTCGCCGTCGGAGGTCTGATGACCCTCGAGAGCAGCTTCATCCCCTTCCCCTCCGAGGTGGTCATCCCGCCGGCCGTCTATGTGGCCTCCAACCCCGAAAGCAAAGGCGGTATGAAGATATGGCTGGTGGTGCTCTTCGGCACCTTGGGCGCATTGTTGGGCGCACTGATCAACTACTTCCTCTCCATGTGGCTCGGCCGTCCTATCGTCTACGCCTTTGCCGAGAGCAAGCTGGGACACCTGCTGCAGCTTTCGAAAGAGAAAGTGCAACGTGCCGAAGTCTATTTCAACGAACATGGTGTGGTCTCCACCCTTGTCGGCCGCTTCATCCCCGTCATTCGCCAGCTCATCAGCATCCCTGCTGGCTTGTCAAAGATGAACCTTGGCGCCTTCTGCCTCTTCACCACCCTGGGCGCCCTTGCCTGGAACTGCATCCTGGCCCTGCTGGGATGGCTGGCCTACCGTGCCGCTGACCCCACGGTCATCGAGCGCTACAGCCACCAACTCTCCATCATTATCGTCGCCCTCTTTGTCGCCGTGGTGGCATTTTTAGTGGTGCGAGCAATCGTTAAAAAACGGAAAAAAACTGTTCAATGAACATCGACGAAATAAGATATCAGTTTCCCATCCTCGACACCGAGGTGCATGGTCATCGGTTGGTCTACCTCGACAACGCCGCCACCACCCAGAAGCCGCAGGCGGTGATTGATGCTTTGGCCGACTACTACCTCCACCTCAACGCCAATATCCACCGCGGCGCCCACCATCTGGCCGCCGAGGCTACCGAGCGCTACGAGGCGGTGCGTCGGCAGGTGCAACGTTTTATCAACGCCCGTAGCCATGAGGAAATCGTCTTCACACGCGGCACCACCGAGAGCATTAACCTCGTGGCTAGCAGCTTTGCAAAACGCTGGTTCCGCGGCGACGACGAAGTCATCGTCAGCGGCATGGAGCACCACTCCAATATCGTACCCTGGCAGCTGGCCGGTGCCCGTCTGCGCCCGGTGTCCTTCAGCGACGAAGGCATACTCGACCTGGACGCCATGGAAGCCCTCTTCTCGGACCGCACCCGTCTGGTGGCGATCACTCATGTATCCAACACGCTTGGTACTGTCAACCCCATCCGCACCATCGTTGAGATGGCCCACGCCCATGGCGTGCCAGTGCTCGTCGACGGAGCTCAGGCCGTGTCGCACATCACCGTCGACGTGCAGGCCCTAGGGTGCGACTTCTACTGCTTCTCGGGCCACAAGATGTATGCCCCGATGGGTGTCGGCGTGATGTATGGCCGTGAGGAGATGTTGTCCGAGTTGCCACCTTACCAGGGTGGGGGAGAGATGATCGAGGAGGTGACCTTCGAGCGCACCACCTACAACCACCTGCCGTTCAAGTTCGAGGCCGGCACCCCCTCGGTGGGCGACGTCATCGGCCTCGGCAAAGCCATCGAATTCATGCAGCAGGTGGGCATCGAAAACATCGCTGCCCACGAAGCCGACCTCCTCACCTATGCCACCCAACGTCTGCAATCGCTTCCCGAGGTGCGTCTCTTTGGAACTGCCCCCGAGAAAGCGGCAGTCTTATCTTTCCTAATCGGCAATGCTCATCCCTACGACGTAGGCACCCTCATCGACCAACTCGGTGTTGCTGTGCGCACAGGTCATCATTGCACGCAGCCCGTCATGGACCGCTATGGCATTCCCGGCACCGTGCGCGCCAGCTTCGCCGTCTACAACACCCGCGCCGAGGTCGACCTTTTCATTGCCGCGCTCGAGCGCGTCATCCCCATGCTACAATAGCCTATGCTGCAAACCCTCCACATAGAAAACTACGCCCTCATCCGCGAGACAACTGTCGACTTTGGCGACGGCTTTGTGGCCATTACCGGCGAGACCGGAGCCGGCAAAAGCATCATGCTGGGTGCTTTGGGACTGCTGCTGGGCCAACGGGCCGACACGGCGGTGCTGGCCGACACGGAGCGGAAATGTGTCGTCGAAGCCCAGTTTGACATTGCAGGGTTGGAGCTTAAACCAATCTTCGACGATGCCGATGTCGATTACGACGACCGGCTCATCCTCCGACGTGAGATACTCCCTTCGGGCAAAAGCCGCGCTTTTGCCAACGATACTCCTGTGCAGCTTCCCTTCCTCCGTCAACTGGGCAGCCATCTCGTCGACATCCATTCGCAACACCAGACGCTCACCTTGGCCGACAGTCATTTCCGGCTGGCCCTCCTCGACACGCTCTCATCACCCCATTCCCCGCTTTCGACCTACCAGAACGCTTATCGCGAATACACAACCCTCAAGTGCCAACTGGAAGAGCTTACTGCCACCGAGGCCCAGAACCGTCGGGAGCAGGACTACCTTCAGTTCCAATTCAACGAACTATGTGATGCTTCTTTACAGCCTGACGAACAGGAATTTCTGGAGCAGGAATCGCACCTGCTGGCTCATACCGAGGCAGTGCAGGAAGGGTTGGCTACCGCTGCCGCCGCCATCGACGATGACACTGACCAAGCGGTGTTGGCGCGTCTGCGTGGAGCCAAAGGGGCCCTAGCGCAAGTGGCCCAATACCATACCGAGGCTGACGCCTTGCTGAAACGACTCGATTCTGCCTTGATTGAACTCGATGACATTGAAAGCGAGCTCCGACATACCGCCGACGACATTGTCTATAGCCCTGAGCGCCAGCAGGAAGTCGACGACCGGCTTGCACTCCTCTATCGTCTGGAGAAGAAACATGGCGTCGAGAGTGTCGAGGCCCTTATTGCCCTTCGCGACGACCTTGACAGTCGCTTGCAGGGTATCGCTTCTCTCGATGAGCGCATACATTCCCTCATGGAGCAGGTCGACCGTGCTTTCGCTGCCGTTCAAAGTGCTGCCGATACGCTCACAGCGGCACGTACCAAGGCTGGTAAGGAGATGTCTTCCAATATTGTACCCACACTTCGTGAACTCGGGATGCCCGAGGCACGCTTCGATGTGAAGTTGACCCCTACACCGACCTATGGTCCCAACGGTCACGATGCCGTGCAGTTCCTATTCAACGCCAACCGCGGCGCCGAGATGCGCGACCTGGCCAAGGTGGCTTCCGGCGGTGAACTCTCACGTTTGATGCTGGCTATCAAGAGCATGCTCACCAGTCGTTCGTTGTTGCCCACCATCATCTTCGACGAAATCGACACTGGCGTCAGCGGCGATATCAGCGTCGCTGTGGGACACATCATGTGTCGTATGGCCGAGCGGATGCAGGTGGTGGCCATCACCCATCTGCCTCAGATTGCAGCCCGTGCATCGCAGCATCTCAAGGTTTATAAAGAGACAACAGGCGACCGAACGGTGTCGCTCATCCGACAGCTCACTCCCGACGAGCGTGTCGTCGAGGTGGCCGTCATGCTCAGCAGCGACCCTCCGACCCCTGCCGCCCTGCAGACAGCAAAAGAACTCATGTCATAAATTCTGATCCATTGAACTACTACCTCGTCGGATACATGTATTGTGGGAAGACTACCTTCGGACGCCAATTGGCTGTTGCCAAGGGGATGGACTATCTCGACCTCGACCAGGCTTTCGAGGCCCGCTACCACTACACGGTCCCGATGTTCTTTGCCCGTTTCGGCGAAGAGGCTTTCCGCAAGCTCGAAACCCAGATGCTGCACACTACCGCCGAGCTCGACAACTACGTTATAGCCACCGGTGGCGGCACCCCATGCCATAGTGGCAACATGGATTTCATCCTTCAGCATGGAACGGCCATCTACCTCCAGATGCCCGTCGAGGCGCTCGTCCAGCGCGCCATCCATAGCCGCCACCCGCGCCCTCTCATGCATGGCCTCCCCGAGGCCGAGATGCGCTCGGTCATCGAGCGCCAACTGAAAGAAAGGGAGCCCATCTACCTTCGGGCCCCCATTATCATTGACGGTGTCAGTCCAAGTATTCCTTAACCGCTTTAGTATTCGAAAGTGCTCCCTCCCAGAAACTCACGCATGATGCTGTTGTAGGGGATAAACTTGTCGTCGATGGGGAGCAGCAGCTCGGAGAAAGTGAGCAGCTGCTGGGCGATCGAGTACTCTTCGCAGTCTTCGGGCACCTGCTTCAACAGCGGCTCGGCATAGCGTTTCAGCACACCCAGCTCGTAAAGCAGGGCCGAGTTAAACATCACGTTGGCGTTCTCTTGGTAGGGGAAGATGTGTTTGCGTTCGCCACGCACCACATCGGGCCACCGCCTCAACGTCTCGTGGGCGTTCCAACCCCGGAAGTTGTTGTCGCGCACTATTCGGCGCACAAGCCGGTTGTCGGTGCCGTGGATGATGTTCTGGTTGTCGATAGCCAGCTGCGTGAGGGCGCTGACATAGACCTTGAATTTGAGACCCTCGTCGATCTCGGCCGTCAGCTTGGGGTTGAGGGCGTGGATGCCTTCCACCACCAATATGCTGCGTGGTCCCAGTTGCAACGTCTTGCCGCTATAGAAAGGCTCTCCTTTGATGAAATCGTAGGTGGGTATCTTCACCGCCTCGCCATGGAAGAGGGCGTTGAGGTGTTCATTGAGCAGCGGGATGTCGAGGGCGTCGACGCTCTCGAAGTCGAACTCGCCGTTGGGCAGCTTGGGCGTCCTGTCGCGACCCAAGAAGTAGTCGTCGAGCGAAAGCTGGTTCACATCGTATCCCAGCACGCTGAGTTGCACGCTCAACCGGCGGCACGAGGTGGTCTTTCCCGAACTCGAAGGACCCGCCAGCAGCACCATCCGCGCTCCGCTCTGCCGCACCTGCTCGGCAATTTCGGCATACTTCTTCTCGTGCAGGGCCTCGGCCAGCAGTATCAGCTGCTGCCCGCCGCCGTCGTGCACTATGCGGTTGTAGTCGCCCACCGTCGGTGTATGCAGCAGGTCGACCCACTGGTGGTGTTCGCGGAAGATGGCGAAGAGTTTGGGCGTGTTCTGGAATATCGAGAGCTTGTCGGGATGCTCGGGGTCGGCACACAGCAGGAGGTATCCGTCCTCATAGAGTCGGAAGTCCCATGTGGTCAGACATCCCGTGCTGGGTGCCAGTTTGCCGTTGATTTTGTGCACCGTTTCGCCCAGGAAATTCATCTCTACATAGAGCTGCTTGAGGTGCTCGAGGATGAAGAGGGTGCGCTCCATGTGGCGCGGCCGGATGAGCTCGATGGCGTCCTTGAGGAGCATGGTCTTCGACTCGAAGGGGATGTCTTGTTCCTGCAGCTCGATCATACGTTCGCGCACCGTGCGGCACACTTCCATCGGGTCGGGCAGCTCGAAGTCCTCCACAGCGCTCTCGATGCGGCAGTAGAAGCCGTTTTGCAGCGAGTGGTCGAAGCTCAGCACCGCCTTGGGGTAGCAGTCGTGCACCGCGGTATAGAGCATGAAACAGAGCGAGTTGCGGTAGAGACGGAAGCCCTGCCGGTCGGTGATGTCAATCATCCGCACCACCTTGGGGTTGTAGATGCGGTATTGCAGCGGCTTCACCTTGTTGTTCACCAGGGCGCCCAGCACGGGCCAGCGCAGCGGCTCGCCTTTCTTGGCGCGGCTTTTGGTATATTGCTCGGCCAGTTCGGCCACACTCGTGCCCTGCGGCACCATCTTTCGCTCGCCCGTGTTGGCAAGCACAATCTCTACGTTGGTCATCTAATTTCAGTAGTTAAGTAGACAGTAGTTAAGTAGTTAAGACAAATGTCCTGTCGCCACCTAATCCGTCCATGTCTGCTTGTTTTTTATTGCAATAATGTAACTGTTCAGTATTTTGCTCGTCTCTTCAATTCTGCCTCTGCAGATGAAATGTAACTGAAGTCGTTGGAAAGATAGATATAGCATCGACATTCCTCAAGACTTCCTTGAGAGTAGTTGTAGAATCGTAGTTTGTCGTCTTTCCCCATGCGTTTATACCCTTCGGCAATGTTGGACGCAATCGACACGGCTGCACGTTGGAACTGGGATGTCAGTCCAAACTTCTCCTCCGAAGGGAAACCCTTTGTGACGTGATACACATGGTTGATAAACACACGCGCTTTCTGCCATGCTATCACATCCTCAAATCGAGTCGTCATTGGTATTGCCTTAACTACTTAACTACTATCTACTTAACTACTTATCACTCACGAGGCCATCGTCTCTTCGATCTCCTTCACCGTCTTGGGGATGGGCTTGCCGAGGATGCGGCTGCCCTCGTCGGTCACCAGCACATCGTCCTCGATGCGGATGCCGCCAAAGTCCTTCCACTTCTCCAGCTCGTCGAAGTCGACAAAGTCCTTGCAGGTGCCCTCGGCACGCCACTTGTCGATAAGGGCGGGGATAAAGTAGCAACCGGGCTCGTCGGTGATGACGAAGCCGGGCTGCAGCCGGCGGCCGCAGCGCAGGCTCCCAAGGCCGAACTGCTCGCTGGGACGCGTCTCGTCGTCGTAGCCCACGTTAATCTGGCCGTAGTTCTCCATGTCGTGCACGTCGAGACCCATCATGTGGCCCAGGCCGTGGGGCATCAGCAGCGCGTGGGCGCCGGCGGCCACGATATCGTCGACCGAGCCCTTCAGGATGCCCAGGTTCTTGTAGCCTTCGGCCAGCTTGTAGCTGGCGGCGGTGTGCACCTCCTTGTAGGTGATGCCCGGACGGGTGACCCGCGCGGCCTCCAGCTGGGCGCCGAGCACAATCTCGTAGATGGCCTTCTGGCGCTCGTTGAAGCGGCCGCCCACCGGTACCGAACGCGTGATGTCGGAACAGTAGTTCATCGGCGTCTCGCAACCGGCGTCCATCACCAGCATACGGCCCACCTCGAGGCGGTTGTTGTGGCCGTGGTTGTGGAGCGTCTCGCCGTGCACCGTCATGATGACCGGGAAGCTCACGGGACCGTTGCCCTTCCAGGCCTCGCCCTCCATGAAGCCTGCCAGCTCGTACTCGTAGCGGCCCGGCATGGCCATCCTCATGGCGCCCACATGCATGTTGTATGCCGTGTCGATGGCCCGCTCAATCTCGGCCACCTCTTCGGCGCTCTTGATCATACGCTGCTTCACGCAGGCAAGTACCAACTCGAGCGACGCATGGCGGTCCACCGTCGAATACTTTAAACCTATCAGCTCGGCCAGGTCGGCACGGATGTCGGCGCGGTAAGGGGGCAGATAGAGCGGCATCGGCGTGTCGCAGGTCGGCGACCGCAGGGCGAAAATCATGTCGTGCAGCGCCTTCAGCGAGCCCGTGTTTTCCACACCCACGCTGGCGGCCAGCTCCTTGACCGAGGGCAAGGGACCCGTCCAGATGATGTCGTCGATATCGTAGTCGTCGGCAAAGATATAGTCCTTGCCATTGTCGCAGTCGATCACGCCCACCATGTCTTCGCGCTGCAGGCCGAAGAAGTAGAGGAAGGTGCTGTCCTGACGGAACCAGTAGGTATTGTCCTTGTAGTTGCAGGGAGCCTCGTGGTTTCCGGGGAAGATAATCAGGCCGTGGCCCATGTCCTTGCGCAGCTGCTCGCGCCGCGCCATATAGGTCTCTTTCTTGAACATATCGTGTGTTTTTTATTGTTTTCTGCTCTACATAACGAAACAACCCCCGTTTTAGTATGCGGTTTCCATTTTTCGGTTTTTATTTTTTAGGTCGACAGACGAATTTAACATAACCTCAAAAGTGCCTACTGAAAATCAGTAAATTACGGACCAACTCTTACTCAACTCCTACTCATCTCCTTATCAACGCCTTATAAGGTCCTAATTTAGTAGGAGTTAAGTAGTGGTTTACTAGGTGTAAATTAACTATTTTTAACTGTTCGGTTGCCGGTTTTTGATGCTCTTTCCTTCGTCGTCCCCTCCCTGGGGAGGGGCTGGGGGTGGGCTTTCCTTCATCGTCCCCTCCTTGGGGAGGGGTTAGGGGTGGGGGAAAGGGCGAAAAAGTTAAATCGGTTTTTGTAAGGGATTGGTTATTATTACGATAAGGGTGGGTTTGTGTTAAATCGGTGCTTGAGGCTTGCTTATGTGGGTGAAGTGTTGTATTTTTGCACTTTATCAAGTGCGATTGCATGTTGATGGAATTGATTGATAGTAAATAATTTAATAACTTTTTAAAATAAAAAACATGATGAAAAAAATCTTACAATCTTTAGCATTGGCGGCACTGCTGTTGCTGCCTATGGCGACGAAGGCCCAGTTGGCGATACCGTTCACCAACGGTTTCGAGTCTGAGGCCGCCCTGTCGGGATGGACCCAGATGGCAGGCTCGGATGCCGGGCTTATGGATGAACCCCATTCGGGTGACTCCAGCTTCGCGTTCACCTACTATTTCTACCCCGACTACCTGATCACCCCCGAGATGACCGGCACGACCAGCGGTGTGCAGATCGAGTTCTGGTACAAAAACAACTCGAGCTACTACCCCGAGACCTTTAAGGTGGGCTATTCGACCACCGATACGGCCATGGCCAGCTTCACCTGGGACACCCCGGTGACCATCAGCAACCAGACGTGGACCAGCTATTCGGCCATCTATCCCGCCGGCACCAAGTATGTCTGCATCTACTACCTGTCGGACGATATGTATAACCTCTTTATCGACGACTTTGCCGCCATGGCTCCTCCCAGCTGCATGCCTGTGAGTGCTTTGGTCCTCGATGCTGCCACCAGCAGCAGCCTCACCATCAGCTGGAGTGACCTCGCCAACACGGGCGCTACCTACAGCGTCTACGACATGAGCGACACCTCGCTGCTTGCCAGTGGGTTGACCGCCACCACCTATACCGCCACCGGCCTCACGGCCGCCACGGCCTACACCCTCGGTGTGGTGGCCAACTGCTCGGCCACCGACGCCTCGAGCATGATGACCCTCGTGGCCGCCACCGACTGTGAAGGCGGCAGCTGCACCATCACCATCGAAGGTTCCGACAGCTACGGCGACGGTTGGAACGGCAACACGATCAGCATTGTTCAGAACGGCGGCGTGAAGGGCACCTTCACCCTCTCCAGTGGCAGCAGCCTCACCGAGACCTTCAGCGTGTGCGACGGTGTGCCCGTCAATTTTGTGTGGACCACCGGTAGCTATGCCAGCGAAACCAGCTTCATCATCTACGACGGTGGCAATGCCTCGGTGTTCTCGGCCGGCGGCGCCAGCCTTTCTGACACGGTCTTCTTCACCCTTGCCGATCCTTGCCCCAGTTGCCTCTCGCCTGTGGTGACTGTGAGCGACCTCACCCCGACCGGCTTGACCCTCAACTGGAGCGACGACAACTCGGGTGCCACCTACACCGTCTATAGCGACTCGACCGTCGTGGCTTCGAACCTCACCGCTAATACCTACACCTTCAGCGGCCTGACCCCCGCCACCTACTACACCTTCGGCGTGGTGGCCAACTGCTCGGCTACCGATGCTTCGAGCATGTCGGTTGTCGAGGTGATGACCCCCTGCGTGGCTTCGCCGGTGCCTTTCGTCGAGAGCTTCGACACCGCCAGCGCCACCCTCGGCTGCTGGAATGTGGTTTCGATGAACAGTGCCAACCCCGTCACCCTCTCCATGCTGGGCGACAACATTGCTTTGCGCTTCTCGTCGTATAGCTCTGCCAGCGACTACAACCAGTATGCTTTCTCGCCCGAGCTGAACTACACCGGCACCGAGACCGAGCTCTACTACAGTGTCCGCTATGCCACCTACGGCAGCAGCGACCACCTGCGCTTTGGCTACACCACGGCCTCGAGCACCGATACGAACGACTATGTGTGGACTTCGATTTACTACAACACCACTGGTAATAGCGACATCCAGTACTACATCGCCTCCCTCCCGGTCAACACCAAGCATGTGGCCATCCACTACTATGGCAACTATGCCTACTATGCCTGGATCGACAGCGTGGTTGTCACCGACGAGGCCATGGTTGTTCCCGAGCCCGACAGCGTGAGCTTCACCTTCGCCGTGAACAATGCCGCCATGGGCACCATCACCCCGGCCCCCGGCACCTACCAGTATGCTGTGGGCGACTCTATCTCGCTGGTTGCCACGCCCAATGCCGGCTATGTCCTGCAGAGCTGGACGCTCTCCTATACCGATGTCACTGGCGCTTCTTATAGCGAGACGGCTGATGCCACGGGTACCGACTTCTTCGCCGACGAAATGGAAATTAATGTTATTCCCTCCTATTTCGTTGGTTACACGTTCACCGTCACTGCCAATTTTGTCGACCCCAGCGTGGTTGTTGTCGACAGCCTTGTGGTCAACATCACGGTCAGCGACCCGACGATGGGTACCACCACTCCGGCCCCCGGCACCTATATGCTTGCTAGCGGCGACTCGCTCGCTCTCAGCGCTACTGCCAATACGGGCTACTTCTTCCAGGGTTGGGCCTACAGTTACTACTATGGTGGCCAATACTATTATGATACCCTGTTGAATGCTGATGCCACCACGATAACCATTGATGCCGACTACTGGATGGATGCCTCGCCGCTTTCGTTCCAGCCCCTCTTCACCAACCAGGCTCCCGATAGCGTGACCATCATCGTCACCTGCGACCCGACGATGGGCACAGTGACGGGTAGCGGCACCTATCCTGACAACGGTACCTTCACCGCCACCGCCACTCCCAACAACGGCTATGTCTTTGTAGATTGGCTCGTGTATATCGGCTATGAGTCGGACAGCACCTACGTTGGTTATGCTGCTGCCAACCCGTGGACCTATTACTCGGATGAGAATTACTATGTGGTGGCTGAGTTTGAGACCGCTCCTGCCGAACCCACTGCCATCGAGTGCACGGGTTCCAGCTGCTTCCTGACCATCAATGGTACCGACGAATATGGTGACGGTTGGAACGGCGCCAGCCTCGAGCTCTATCAGCACGACACCCTCGTGAGCCGCCTGACGATGGATAGCGGTTCGGTGTTCACCACCACCGTCGAGGTCTGCGATGCCTATCCCGTCAACTTTGTGTGGAACAGTGGCGAATGGGATAGCGAAATCAACTTCTTCGTGAGCGATGCTTCTGGCAACCAACTGTGGGGCATGACCGATGTCACCATTTTGGTCGATGGCGATATGTTTGTCTACGTCACCAACCCCTGCAGCGACCCGGTTGTGAATGTCGATGAAGATACCGTCGAGGTCACCATTGCCGTCAACGACATCACGATGGGTACCACCATCCCCGCTCCCGGCACCTATCAGTATGGTACGATCCACGACGTCGAAGTCGAGGCTGTGCCTAACACGAACTACTACCTCATGGGTTGGGTGCTCAGCTATATCGACGAAGATGGTGCTCCTTATGCCGATACCGCCATTACTTCTGAGCATCAGGTCTCTATCCTTGCTTCCTATTTGTATGGCTTGACGAACGTTACCATCACCGCACTCTTCACCGACGACACTACCTTTGCTCCTGTGATTGACACGATGTATGTCAATGTCGCCGTCAACGATGCCACGATGGGCACCACCGTTCCCGCCCCCGGTCTGCACTACTTCATCACAGGTCAGGATGCTTCGGTGGTGGCTGTGCCCAACGACGGCTATCGCATCGCCGGCTGGTCATTCCAGGTTACTGCTGAGGAAGCCGGTGTTGTCGAGACTCTTATTGATACCACTTTGATGTACGCTGTTGACGACTTCTTCGATCTCTACGGTGGTTGGACGGTTGAGGAAGGCGATGGTGCCTACCATTGGAACATCACCGCCATCTTTGAAGAGGGTGAACCCGTCAGCGAAGAATACTTGACTCTTGTCACCGCCGTCAACGATGCCACGATGGGTACCATCACTCCTGCTCCCGGCACACATCAATACACTGTGGGACAGGCCGTACAGCTCAACATGACTCCCACCGAGGGCCACTACCTGCATTCGGTACACATTACCATGACTCACCCGATTATGGGTGTGATCTCCGATGAGACCATTTTGGCTTCCGACTCGGTCGACTTCACTGAGCCGCTCGTGGTCGAAGAGGAAATGCTGGGTTTTGTTATCAGCGTTACCGCCATCTTCGCCGTCAACGGTCAGGAGCCTCCCATCGGTATTGCCGAGGTTGAGACCGCCGACTTCACCGTCAACGCCGTCGAGAGCACCATCGTGGTGCTGGGCGCCGAGGGTCGTCAGGTTTCTTTGTTCGACGTCAACGGCCGCCTGATGAACCGTGAGGTCAATGCTGGCGAACGCGTTGAGTTCAACGTGGCCAACAGCGGCGTCTACCTGGTCAAGGTGGGCAACGCCGCCGCCAAGCGTGTCGTGGTGGTTCGCTAAGCGAACTTCACACGGCAAGTTTCCTATGCAAGGGCGCCCGTCAGGGTGCCCTTGCTCTTTTTATTTTATAATATTACAATAAATAACATTCATTGTCGTTATTTCTTAATCCAATTTTAATTCAAAATATATATCATGAAACAGGAACAGCTTAAGTTCAACCCCAACCCCCTGGTGACCTTTCTGGAGAAACCCATGAAGGAGTTTACCAAGGCCGATATCCTCAAAGTGATAGAGGAATTCCAGATAGAGATGATCAATTTCCGCTATATGGCGGACGACGGCAAGCTGCACACGCTCAACTTCGTGGTCCAGAGCATGGCCCATGCCGACGAGGTGCTGACGAGCGGCGAGCGTGTCGACGGCTCGAGTCTCTTCCCCTACATCGAGGCCGGCAATTCTGACCTCTACGTCATCCCGCGCTTCCGCACTGCTTTCCTCGACCCCTTCGCCGAGGTGCCTACGCTCGACCTGCTCTGTTCGTTCTACACCAAGGACGGCGAGCCGTTCGCCATGGCCCCTGAGTACACCCTCATGAAGGCCGGCCGCGCTTTCCGCGAGGCCACGGGTGGCATGGAGTTCGAGGTGATGGGCGAGCTGGAATACTACGCCATCGCTCCCAAGGAGGAGGCTTATATGCCCGAGGACCAGCACGGCTACCACGTGTCGATGCCCTACTGCAAGTTCGAGGAGTTCCGCACCGAGGCCATGCGTATGATTGCAGCCGCCGGTGGCGAGATTAAGTACGGCCACTCGGAGGTGGGCAACTTCACCCATGGCGACCTGATGTATGAGCAGAACGAGATTGAGTTCCTGCCCACGCACCTCGAGGATGCCGCCGACCAGCTGGTCATCGCCAAGTGGATGATGCGCGAACTGGGATACAAGTACGGCATCACCGTCACCTTCGCTCCGAAAATCACCGTCGGCAAGGCCGGCAGCGGTATGCATGTGCACACCCGTGTGAGCCTCGATGGCAAGAATATGTATGTTAGCGAAAACGGCCTGAGCGACGTGGCCCTGAAGACCATGGCCGGCATCCTGAGCCTCGCCGGTTCGCTGACCGCTTTCGGCAACACCAATCCCACGAGCTACTTCCGTCTGGTGCCTCATCAGGAGGCGCCGACCAACATCTGCTGGGGTGACCGCAACCGGAGCGCCATGGTGCGCGTGCCGCTGGGCTGGAGCAAGGCCTCGGGCAACATGATGGCCCACGCCAACCCGCTGGAGAAGAACGACCCGGTCGACTTCAGCCGCAAGCAGACTATCGAGCTGCGCACGCCCGACGGGAGCGCCAACGTGTACCTGCTGCTGGCCGGCATGACTGTGGCCGCTCGCCACGGCTTCGAGATGAAGGATGCCGTGCAATATGCCAAAGACCGCTACGTGAGCGTCAACATCTTTGAGCACGAGGACGTCCTCGCACGCCTCGCCGTGCTGCCCGACAGCTGCGCCGCGAGCGCCGACCTGCTGGAGCGCGACCGTGCCCTGTATGAGCAGGATGGTATTTTCGACCCTGCGCTCATCGACGGCATCATCAAGCAGCTGCGTGCCTACGACGACCGCACCCTCCGTGCCGACATAGGCAACGATAGCGAGAAGACCCTCGCTCTGGTGGAACGGTTCCTCCACTGCGGATGAACCGAGTGGCACTCTTGATGGGCGGCAACCAAGGCGACCGCCAGGCGCTGATGGAACAGGCCACCGAGCTGATACGGATGCGTATTGGCTCGGTGGTCGCCGTCTCGTCCGACTACGAGACCGCCCCTTGGGGTACCTTTGACGAGGCCACTCCGCCGCCGTTCCTCAACCGCGCCCTCCTGGTCGAGACCCCGCTCAGCGCCCACGAGGTGCTCCAAGAAGCGTTGGCAATAGAGAAGGAACTGGGTCGCAAGCGCCCACCACTTTCCACTTTCCACTTTCCATTTTCCACTCGAAACTACCACTCTCGTCCGATGGATATAGACCTCATCTTCTGGAACGATGAGGTGATAGATACCCCCGACCTCACCATCCCTCACCCGCGGGCCCACCTGCGGCGGTTCGTCCTGGAACCCCTCGCCGACATTATGCCCGACTACCGTCACCCCCTGCTCGGGAAAACCGTCAAAAATCTGCTTGATGAAATATAAATTGCTACCACTCCTGCTGCTGTTGTTGCTGCCCCTCGGGGTGGCGGCACAGCGCTATACCGTCAGCGGGACCATCACCGACCATCGCAGCGGCGAAACGCTCATAGGCGCCACCGTGCTCGACACTCGCAGCGGCAAGGGTACCGTCACCAACCTCTACGGCCATTTCTCGCTCACGTTGCCCAAGGACAGCGTCAACCTCCGCGTTACTTTTGTGGGTTATGAGCCTCAGTATTTCAACTTGTTGCACGACCGCAACCGCGAGCTCAACGTGCAGTTGCGCGAGAGCGTGACGCTGGAGGAGGTGGTCATCACCGCCGAGCGGACGGGCGACGTGCGGAATGTGCAGATGAGTGCCATGGAGATGCCGGTGGAGAAGATAAAAGCCGTGCCGGTGCTCTTCGGCGAGGCCGACCTGATCAAGGCCCTGCAGCTGATGCCCGGAGTGCAGAGCGGAAGCGAGGGCAACAGCGGCCTGTACGTGCGTGGCGGCGGTCCCGACGAGAACCTCTTTCTGCTCGACGGCGTGGCGCTCTACAATGTCAGCCACCTGGGCGGCTTCTTCAGCGCTTTCAACACCGACGCCATCAAAAATGTCACGCTCTACAAAGGCAGTTTCCCGGCCCATTTCGGCGGCCGTTTGAGCGCTGTGCTCGACGTGACACAGAACAACGGTAACGACCAGGAACTGCACGGCAACGCCTCGATAGGCCTCATCTCGGCCAAGTTCAACCTCGAAGGACCGCTGGTCAAGGAGAAGACCACCTTCAGCATCTCGGCGCGCCGCACCTATGCCGAGCTGTTGGTCATCCCCACCATCATGTGGATCAACGAGATGACCAAAGAGAGCGACGAACCGGCCCCCGACGTGGCCGAGAATGCCAAGTTCGATGCCGGCTATTACTTCTATGACGTCAACGCCAAGCTGACCCACAAGTTCAGCGACCGCTCGCGTCTCTACGGCAGTTTCTATATGGGTGAGGATGAGGTATATGGCAAAATCAACACCGTCACCTCGCTCAACGAGGACATGCGGCTCGGGTTCCGCAACCGCTGGGGCAACCTCATAGGCGCCCTGCGTTGGAACTACTCGCTCACACCCAAGCTTTTCATGAACCTCTCGGCCTCATACACACAGTATAACAACCTGATAGTAGGAAGTATCGAGAAACTGATGGGACCTAACGACCCCAGACCCTCGACGGTGGAAGGCGATTACAGTTCGGGCATCCGTGAGGTCACCACTCGGGCCGATTTCGACTACACCCCGTCACCCGACCATAACATCAAGTTCGGCGCCAGCTTCACCCGCCACTGGTTCCAACCCGAGGTGGCCAAAGGGAGCATCGACTACTACGACTCCATCCAGATGAACGGTGCTTTCACTCTCGACAGCGCCATCCTCAACGACATCATCCCCGCCAACGAGATGGTGGCCTTTGTCGAAGACGACTGGAGTATTACCGACGCCATCAAGCTCAACTATGGCCTCCATTTCAGCGGGTTCCGCGTGCAAAACTCGTTCTACCCCTCGCTCCAGCCCCGTGTGAGCGGACGTGTGATGATCACCCCCGACCTCTCCTTCAAGGCAGGCTACGCCTGGATGCGCCAGTATGTGCACCTGCTTTCCACCACCAGCATCACCCTCCCCACCGACCTCTGGGTGCCTGTCACCGACCTCGTCAAGCCGATGGAGAGCCACCAGGTGGCCGGAGGCCTTTTCTACAGCGTCAGCGGCATCGCCGACTTCAGCGTCGAGGCCTACTACAAGCAGATGAACAACCTTATCGAGTATCGCGATGGCGCCTCCTTCTTCGGCAGCAGCGAGAACTGGGAGAACCTCGTGGTGGCCGGTCGCGGCTGGAGCTATGGAGTCGAACTGCTCGTCCAGCGCGAGATAGGTCGTCTTACCGGTTGGGTGGGCTACACCTGGAGCCGCACCATGCGCCTCTTCGACCGCGAGGGCCAGATGCTCAACGAGGGGCGTCCCTTCCCGGCCAAATACGACCGGAGGCACGACCTCAGCGTGGTGGCTTCCTATAAGATTAGCGACCGTATCGACGTCAGCGCCACCTGGGTCTTCTCGACCGGCAACACCGCCACCCTGGCCACCCAGACCTACCCCGTGGCCAGCGACGACCCCGACGACTACGACCGCCCCGGCTCCACGCTCACTTACTTCGAAGGCCGCAACAACTACCGCATGCCCAACTACCACCGCATGGACCTCGGCGCCAACTTCCACCGCACCTTCCGCCATGCCCGCCGAACCATCAACGTCAGTATCTACAACGTCTACAACCGCCAGAATCCCTACATGCTCTACCAAAGCGCCACCGACGGCTACCGCGGCTACCCCTACTCGCTCAAGCAGCTCTCCATTTTCCCCATCCTCCCTTCGGTGGCCTACACGCTCTATTTTTAATCACCTAGAATTTAGTGACATGAACCGAATATTGATAGCTTTTCTCCTCGTGATGGCACTCCTCTTCTCCGCTTGCGAGAAGACCATCGACATCGATGCTCCGGCCGAACGCCAACTGGTGCTCAACGCGGTCCCCTCGGCCGGCAACCAGGCCTTTGTCTACTTCGCCCACACCCGCTTCTTCCTCGACAGCAGCAATGTGCAGCCCGTCGACGGAGCCAATCTGGTGCTTACCGTAGGCGGCACACCGCTCGTCCCCGACTCGGTGTCGCGCTGCCGCTACTTCTTCCCGCACACCCTGCAGGAGGACGATACCCTCGCTATCGACATCACCCTGCCCGATGGCCACACCGTCCACGCCGCCACCTATGTGCCGCGCTACCCCGTGGTTACCGCCATCTCCGCCTCTGAGTATGCCAGCACCTCGTTCAACTTCCATCAGGTCGACTTCCGCCTCGACGATCACGCCGGCGTGGCCGAATACTATAGTATAATGGTGCAGGAGCGCGACAGTGGCCTCCGCTACAACGCCTGGGGCGACTCGCTCGAACTCGTCGACACCCTCCACAGCACCTTCTTTGTCGTGCCCGGCCAGCCCGAGGTGACCTCCAACGACGTCTGTCCTTACATACCCCTGGGTGGCTACCTTTACAGTCGCCTTATGTTCATGGACCGCAATATCGACGGCCGGCAGTACCCCATGTCGGTTCATATCATGAACACCGTCGACACCAACGAACGCCCGCCTTTTAAACACGAATACATCATTAGCGTCGAGTCGGTGACTCCCGCCCGATGGAACTACATCCTCTCGGCCTCGTCGCAGAACAGCATGTTCAGCTACTTTGCCGAGCAAGGACAGGCCTACAGCAATGTCGACGGCGCCCTGGGCGTCTTCGCCGGCACTGCGGGCCGCAAATACATCTTCAATCCGGATACACTTTCCACCACTCCAACCCCCATCCAGCCGCTCTAGTCAGGCTACTCCACCACCAGGCGGCGTATGGCCATGCCGTCGGGTGCGACGAGGTGCAGCAGGTAGACCCCGGCCGGCAGCCCCTCGAGGTCGAGGGTGAGCGAGGCGCCCTGCAGGCTGTAGCGGCGCAGCGCGCGCCCTTGAAGGTCGCAAAGCGTGAGCTCGGTACCCGCGGCGGCCTCCTGCGAGAGGGTCACCCTCGTGCTGCCGTGGGCGGGGTTGGGCCCGACGGCGAAGTCGCACCCCGACGCCGTGGCGATGCCCTCCGAGCCGCTGCCGCCGTTGGTGCGGAAGGTGACGGGCAGGCCCCAGTCGCTCCACACCAGGGTGTCGTAGCCTGGGGTGGTGTAACGGCAGGCCTTGCGCACCCACACCGAGTGGTAGACGTCGGGCGAAAGCGAGTCGAAGGTGTAGCGGTCGTCGTTGGCCGGCACGGTGATGATGGTGCCGTCGTCGGGCGAAGTGCCGAAGTCGCCCACCGAGAGCTGGTACACCTCGCCGCCTTCCACGCAACGCCACCCCACGGTGGCCGCACTGTCGCCGATGCGCTCCACCAGCCGCACCACAGGACTCACACAGCGCAACCTGATGATGGGGAAGACGCCGCCCCAAAAGTAGCCATACATACCCAGAAGGACCTCTTCCTCAATACTCACCGTCGGCTCTTCAAACGAATGATTATTTGTGTTGTTGAAGAACACATAGGGGGTACCACTCGGATTGGGGAATTCCAACACACCATTGATTGAATAGTAATAACCATTCTCCAACCACGTTCCAGTGCGTCCATCAGCCTGCACACTATCACGCATTTGAAAGAGCATTTCTGCCGTATAGTAACGAGTTACATAGAAAGGGTTCGAGACCGAGTCGACGAGATAAGGGTTATCGAACAAAAACTCATAGCAGTCAGTGTAATAGAGCGAGGTGTCGTAAATGTCATAGTAGCCTGCTCCAGGATTGGTTTGCCCGTAGGCGAACTTTACTATATGGTAAGGGTTGCTCCCGAACCGGAGTGAGTCGACAATCTGCATGCTGCTGGTAAACAAGCCCAGCTTGGGGATCCATTCAATGGTCCGGGGCATGTTTTTGCAGGTAAGGGCAATGCCATATATCATGATATTGTCTGGATTTTTGACAGTCTCGACATGAATATAGTGGCCTGCTTCAAGAGGGATATGTTCATGTCCATCATAAAATTCGACATTCACCTTTTTAACAACAGGTGGATTATCACTATGGTACTCAAAATGATACCACGGATCCCCAATATGAACAGTGTCTTGCGCCTGAAGGAAGCCGGCGAAGACAGAAAAAATGGTGAATAAAAGAACTGTTTTTTTCATCTCATGAAAGTTTTTTATAAAAAGGGGTAATCCATGCTTAACCTTATCATCTATATAGATAGTTGTGTGGATACGGTGATTGCAATACGCAGAATAATAATAGTTTATGCTTCATAATGTGATATGGTTTTATGTTTAAATTCTGCTGCAAAGATACAAAGGTTTTATGAAAAATCAAAATGGTGGACGAAAAAAATTGAAATAGGGCAAGTTGTATCGTGTGCGACCTATTTCGTGCGGGGACAAAATGAGGCCCAAGGCAGAGGCGTGACAACACCGACTGCGGTCCGACTGCGGTCGGACCGCAGTCGGACTTGAGTCGGAGATGAGTCGGAGTTGTTACGGAGAGACTGTTGGTTTTCAGTGAGATAAGTGTTTTGTAGTACCGTATATTGTTGATTTTCAGTGCGGTGTGGTTGTTTTGTGATGTTTTCTGTTGGGGTTGGGGATGGCGGCATTTCATCGCCTCATACGTGCGCGAGGCATCCTCCTTTTTTGGGAGCGAATGCAGATTGTGTCGTTTGCGATGCAGTTGCCGCCGTCGGCTTGTTCTTCGTTTTAGGCTGGGGTGGACGAAAAAAAATTTTGCCGGTTTGGAAAAAGGTTGTATCTTTGCAGTCCGATTTGTGGGGTGAAATGTGGGTTGAAAACGAGATAATTAGTTAATTAACAAATAAATAAACAAAATGTACGCAATCGTAGAAATCGCAGGAAAGCAATTCAAGGTCGCCCAAGATCAAAAGATCTTCGTCAACCGTCTGCATCAGGACGAGGGTAGCGAAGTGGCTTTTGACACCGTGATGCTGAAAGACAATGATGGCAACGTCGAGGTTGGTAAGCCTTACATTGCTGGAGCCAATGTGAAAGCCACCGTCCTCCGCCACCTCAAGGGCGATAAGGTTTTGGTGTTTAAGAAGATCCGTCGCAAGGGTTTCCAGAAAATGAACGGTCACCGCGACTATCTGACCCAAATCAAGATTGACAGCATCAATTAAGTCTCACCGTTTAAAATCAAAAGAATATGGCACACAAAAAAGGTGTTGGTAGTTCCAGTAACGGTCGCGAAA
>JAEEGL012554780.1_pt1 | contig 34522 bp, 33 predicted proteins | sample 9134231 | NCBI WGS metagenome assembly JAEEGL01 (sample SAMN16246548, study PRJNA631951) | gut metagenome | biome: gut microbiome; feature: rumen; material: fiber-attached | host: Bos | place: Iran: Karaj | collected 2018-10
TATGGAGACCATAAATATCGAGCTGATCTTCGCCGATATGGAGACGATCGAGCGCAGGCTCGACAAGGCGAGGAAGTCCGCCAAATCCGGCGATAAGAAATTCCTTCACGAGATAGAGCTCTGCGAGCGCATCTACGCGCACCTTGAAAAGCAGCTGCCCGTCCGCTCCATGCCGCAGACCGACGAGGAGCGCGAGGAGATCGCGCAGTACTTCCTTCTCACCACCAAGCCCGTCATTTACTGCGCGAACATCGCGGAGGACGAGATCGGCACGGAGACCGAGAACGTGAAGAAGCTGAAGGAGCAGGCGGCGAAGGAGGGCGCGGAGGTGATAGTCGTCTCCGCCAAGGTGGAGGAGGAGCTTTCCTCGCTCTCACTCGAAGAAAAACAGATGTTCATTGAGGAATTGGGCATTGGCGAAAGCGGTCTCGATAAGCTCGTCAAGGCGGGCTACCGCCTGCTGGGGCTCATAAGCTTCCTCACCGCAGGCCCCAAGGAGGTGCGCGCTTGGACTATCACGAAGGGCACCAAGGCGCCGCAGGCCGCGGGCAAGATCCACACCGATTTCGAGCGCGGCTTCATAAGGGCGGAGGTCGTCCATTACGATACCCTCATCGAAAACGGCACCATGCAGGCCTGCAAGGAAAAGGGCCTCGTCCGCTCCGAGGGCAAGGATTACGTCATGCAGGACGGCGACATCGTGGTGTTCAGGTTCAACGTGTAAAAGGACCGGGATATGATCGGGAAAGGATCAAAACTCCCCGAAGCGGTCACGATCGCATCGGCGGTAATGACCGCCTTGTTGGCGGCGATACTCGTTCTGGCATGGGTATTGAGGTATTACGGAAACGAAGAGTCTTTTCGTACGATCCACGATATCTGCGTTTTCGCATGGCTTATCGCAACTCCGATCACCGTGATCATTGCCGCGGCAGGGCTGACGATCGTTTCGGACTCGGCAAAACCCATACCCCGAAGGAAAACGCTTAAGGCCGTTTGCTTTTCGGCGATAGTTTTGCTCGGCATGGGCTTTATTGCATACTTCTTCCTCAGAACGACGGTCATATAGAGCAGTTCGATCATAAATAGAAAGGAACGCATTATGAATTTTTCAACCGATATCCTCACGCTTTTCGATAAGAAATGGGCGCTCGTAACTGCGGGCGACATTTCGGATTTCAACGCGATGACCATTTCCTGGGGCGGCATGGGCACGCTGTGGAACAAGCCCGTTGCGACGGTCTACGTAAAGCCCGTGCGCTACACGCATGAGTTCATTGAAAACAACGATTATTTCACGATCTCCTTCTTCGAGGAGGAGTACCGCGGCGCGCTGAAAGTGATGGGAACGAAGTCCGGCCGCAACTGCAATAAGGTTGAGGAATCGCGCCTCACGCCCGTTCGCATAGGTGAGAACCTCGTCGGCTATGTGCAGGCGTTCCGCACGCTCGTCTGCCGCAAGATCTATTCGCAGGATCTTGACGTTTCCGCCATGCCCGAGGCCGTCCGCGAGACCTATTATAAGACCGAGGCGCCGCATACCATGTATATCGGCGAGATAGTCGGTATCGGGTGACGAACGATCCGTTTCAAGGGCGCGCGGCGCCCTTTTTTCTCCCCGCAGACGCCGCAAGGTTTTTCAAAACTCAGGTAAATGATGATCGACCTCCTCTTCCCCTCATGGTGGAAGGAGAGAAATCATGCGGCGTCAGTTGATCATCTCCTGCTTAGACCTCTCATATACTTTCATTCTCCTCTTGAATCAAGCGCGATTCCGTGTTATCATTAAAATGGTTTAAAATGGGGAATAATCGGAGGGAAACCTTATGACATTTGAAAACTGGCTCGGTATAGCGGGCGGCATCGCGCTGTTCCTGTACGGCATCCGTATAATGGGCAACGGCATCGAGCGCCTCGCGGGCTCCAAGCTGAAGACCATACTCGAGAAGCTTACGAAGAACCGCTTCATGGGCCTCATACTCGGCATCACCATCACGGGTATCATACAGAGCTCCAACGCGGTCTCCGTTATGACGGTCGGCTTCGTAAACGCGCATCTCATGCCGCTTTCCAACGCCGTAGGCGTAATAATGGGCGCCAACATCGGTACCACCATCACCGGTCAGCTGATCGCGTTCAACATCGACGCGATCTCCCCGATAATCGCCTTCGTCGGCGTAATGGGGATGACCTTCTTCAAAAAGAAGCCGTGGAACAACATATTCTACGTGATCGCCGGCCTCGGCATGCTGTTCATGGGAATGATGTTCATGAAGAAGAACATGATGCCCCTGAAGGACGAAGCGTGGTTCGTATCGCTCGTCGCGAGCCTTGAGAACCCGCTCCTGGGCATACTCTTCGGAACGCTCATGACGATGCTGCTGCAGTCCGTGTCCGCTTCCGTCGGCGTGCTGCAGGCAATGGCCGCCGCGGGCGCCTTCGGAGCGCATCCGCTCACCATCGCCGTCTACCTCATCTGCGGCCAGAACATCGGCTGCACGACCGTCTCCGTTATCGCCGCGATGGGCGGCACCAAGGACGCCAAGCGCACGGCCTGCATCCACGTGATGTTCAACGTATTCGCATGCGTTATCTGCGTGCTGCTGCTTCAGATCTTCCCGGGGGTCATAGGGGTCATCGAGCGCATCTCCGGCGAGGGGAACTACGCCCAGCAGCTTGCCAACGCAAACACCTTCCTGAAGATAGGCGCGACGATAATCATGTTCCCGCTCTCCGGCCTGCTCATAAAGCTCTCGCAGCTCATAATCCGCGGGGAAGATCTTGCAGGCGGCATGCGCCTCATCCATATCCCGCCCAAGGGCTTCGGTTCCGCGGCGGTCGCGGTCTCCGGCGCCGAGCAGGAGTGCAACCGCATGTTTGAGCTTGCCGTCTCCAATATGGAGCGCGTTGCGGAGGCTCTGAAGACCAAGAAGAAGGACGACCTCGAGATGATCGACGGCGACGAGGAGACTATCGACTTCCTGAATCACGAGATCGCGAAGGCACTCGTCGATATCAACCGCGCCGGTCTCGGCGAGCCGGAGGCCCGCTCCATCGACCGCATGCATCACATTATCACGGATTACGAACGCATCGGCGACCATGCGGAGAACATCGCCGGCTACGTCGCCCATATGCGCGAAAACAAGCTCAGCCTCTCAGAAGCGGCAATGGCGGAGCTGGACAACCTCTTCGGCAAGGTCATCACCATAATGAGGAACGCCCATTCCTACATGATGGATCCGACCTCGATCGATTATGCCGAGATCGAGCGTGAGGAGCAGGAGATCGACGATCTGGTGGATGAGTACAAGAACGCGCATATCTCCAGGATGGAGAAGAAACAATGCTCCGCCGATATCGGCATGCTGTACGTCGAGATGCTGACCGACCTCGAGCGCGTCGGCGACCACGCCATGAACATCGCCGAAACAAGGGCTCCCAAATGATCATCACAAGCGCTAAAAACGATAAGATAAAGGAACTGCGCTCCCTCTCCTCGAAGAAGGGGCGTAAAGAAACGGGCCTCCACCTCATAGAGGGAGAGAGGCTCGTACTCGACGTATTAAAAAGCGGCGTTCTGCCCGATACGGTGCTCGTTGCCGAATGGAACACCACGGCGGGATATAAGCTTTCGGAGCTTGGGATCGAATACGTGACCGTTACGGCTGAGGTCATGAAGGCCGCATCCGATACCGATTCGCCGCAGGGCGTGCTCGCCGCCGTCAAAACGCCCGATCTTACGCCGCCCGAAGTCTACCCGGAGGGGCTGATCGTAGCGCTCGACCGCATACAGGATCCCGGCAACCTCGGCACGGTGCTCCGCACCGCGGACGCTTTCGGCGCGGCGGGGCTTCTTGTGGGCGAGGGGAGCGTCGATCCCTTCATGCCCAAAGCGGTAAGAGCAGCCATGGGCTCTACTTATCACATCCCCGTTTGGCAGGGCGATCTTCAAACGGAGCTCCCGCGCTTGAAAGCGCAGGGCTTCGGCCTCGTCTGCGGGCATCTTGCGGGTGAAGAAAAGCTTCCCGAGCTTCCCGAAAAGCGCGTGATCGTCATCGGCAACGAGGCGAACGGCGCTTCGCCCGAGGTCGCAGGGGAGTGCTTCCTCTACCGCCTGCCGATGAAGGGCAGGGCGGAGAGCCTCAACGCCGCTGTCGCCGCCGCGATACTCATTTATAAGCTGAGCGAATAATACGGTATAGAAAAACGGAGGGTGCGCCTCCGTTTTATTTTTGTCTGTTCAGATCAAAAGCTTTCTCTGTGAAGCGGGGTATAGACCTGTTTCCCCTTTACCTTCACGCTTTCGAAGAGGGTGATCCCGGCGACCCTGACGGAGGCGGAAAGCGGCGTCGCTTTAAGCTCGCCGTCGGTCAGCTCGTCGTGCTCGACGTTTCGGCCGAGGGTGATATGCGGTCTGAACTGTTTATACTCCCTTGCAAAACCGTTATCCGCAAGCGCCGATTCAAGCGTTTCGTGCAGCACTTGAAGCTCGTCGTTATCGCCGACGACCTCCACGAGCGAAACGCGGTGGCTGCCCGAAGCGGTCTTTTCAAAATGACCGTATCTGCCCAGGCTCAAAGTAAACGGCCGTATCCCGCGGCAGGCTTCGCGCATAGCGGAAGCGGCTCCGGCGAGATCGTTCGTTTCGCCGATATAGTGCAGGGTGATGTGAAAATTCTCCTGCGGAACGAAGCGGCCCCCGCAGGATCGCTCGCGGAGCGCCTTTGAAATGCCCGCAAGCTCGCGCCGCATCTCGTTTGAAACCTCTATTGCAATAAATAAGCGCATCATCTGATCTCCTTGATCCGGATGCGCTTATTATACACCTTGTTATTCAGGCGGGCAAGTATTAACCCATGGGATGATAGACGCTGCCGACGAAGAGGGGAGTGCCGTCCCAGCCGGTAATAACGAGTATGAACGGGCGGTCGAGAGTGAAATCGACCTCGTTCAGGGGCATGGCAGAGCCGCAAAGGAGCATCTCGGTATATGCGGCGGCTTCCACGCCGTTTTCATCGGCTTTGACGCGAACGCCGTGCGTAACGCTGGAAACGAATATGCCGGGAAGATCGGTCAGCTCCGAGAAATCGGAGACGTCGGGATCGAAGCAGTCCGTAACGCCGAGGCGCTTCAGGCCGTTCACAAGATCGAGCTGCGATTCAAGATCCAGCTTCGGCATATGCAGGTGGATCATCGCGCCCGAGACCAGGCCCTCGTTGGAACCGGTAATAATGTTTTTCAGCGCGGCGCCGTCCCGTATGATATCATCGGGAGAAACGCCCTCGTCGGGCAGTATGAACCATGCCGAGCCGCTTCCTATGAGCTGCTTGCTGACGACGGAGTAACCGTTTCCGGTATAGTACGCGTCTCCGCTGCCGTTCATGAACGTGACTTCTTCATCGCCCGAGGGGGAATGGAACGGGCGGACGTCATTATGATCCTCGTAGAATTTAGTGCTCCATTGAGCTTTGAGGTAAAGCGTCGATACGATGCTCATCAGGGCTCTCGGATCGAGCTGCTTCCCGTTGATCTGATCTGCAAGCAGATCGTGCGTCTGCTCGTTCAGCCAGTCGCGATAGAGCTCGGAGGTCGCGGGATCGGAAAAATCCCCGTCGAATACGGAAGCGTGGTGACATGAGGCAAGCCTGTCTACGGCGGGCTGCTTGACGCTCGTCAGGAAGGGGGAATTGATCCAGAGCGAAGCGGCCGGCGTGGATATCACCATGTCGTCGTCATAATAATTGCTGATAAACAGCGAGTTCACCTGCTTTCTGAGCGTATCCATATCCGGAGAGGAAAGCAGACCGAGTATCTGCTCCCTGGTCTCGCCGGAGGTCGTTTCCGCCAGCATCGAGAGCGCCATGTACACGTTCAGCGGGGAGTAGAGGGTGTTTTCGCCCTCTTTGCCGGAGAGCAGGAATTCCGAAGTGGTCTTCAAATAGAATTCCGTCAGCGAATCGCCTGCGCCGAAGTGCTCTTCACGCAGCAGCTTCATGTAATCATAATACTCTTCGTTCTGGAATACGTGCGGTACTTCGGGCAACGCCGCAAGCGCAAGCGCCGAGCGGTCGACGCGCTCAGCGCGGGCGGGATCGACGGTGGGCGCCGGTTCGGGCAATTGAGCTTCAACGCCGCTCTTTTTGGGCATTCCCGCTTTAACAGCGAAGAACAGACCGATCGCGGCAGCCACCGCCGCGGCTGCTGCTATCATGATACGGTAACGGGGACGGCGCTTCATTTCAGCGGCGGAATCCACGTATTCGGGGCTGATATCGCCCGCTGCTTTCAATTTTTCTTCCGGAGTCATAATCGATCCTTTCTATACATGATATCCGTTTTCAATAAGATACTGCTTAAGCTGCGCGCGCAGCCGCTTTAAGAGCATCTTCACCCTGCTTTCGCCGGAGCCGGTAAGCTCCGCTATTTCCCTGATCGAAGCCATGAACCAGTATCTTCTTACGAAGATATCCCGCTTTTCCCGGGGAAGGCCGCCGAGGAAGCCGTTTATCAGGCGGGCGAGCTCGTTCGCCTCCGCTTCGCCCTCGACGCTTTCCTTCGATGGGATACAGCTCTCCATCTCGTCCGTCAGCTCGGTAAAGAGCGCGGCGCGCTTTTTTGCCGTATCGTGCGATACACGGTCTATCGCGCGGCAGCGCATGAGCCTGCCGAGATAGGTGAAAAGATACCCGTACGGTTCGTTGGGCGGGATGCTGTTCCATGCGTCAAGAAGCGCGTCGGACAAACACTCCTCCGCGTCAAGCTCGTTAGGCAATATGGGCCTTGCAACGGCTCTCAGCTTCGCGCCGTATTTTTCCTTAGCTGCGCTTATTGCGCTCTCTTCCCTTTTAAGAAACAAGCGTATCAGCTCGTCATCGTTCATGAAGGACTCCTCCGATCGGTTTTTTGCCTTCACCCTTTAAATCGGTAAAAGGCCGTGTTCGTCACTCGTGGATGCAAATATATTATAGGCCCGTACAAAAGCTTGCACAAGTATGATTTTTTCCAAAATATATTGGCTTTTTCTGCGATTTGCCTATTGCATTTTCCCGCAGCGGTAGGTTATAATACACCTTGCGGATTTATGAGGGTGCTTATTTTTTCATCCCCCCGCAAATAAGCGGCAGGAGGGCGGCTACTCGCCCTGCACCGATCAAAGCAAGGAGATTTCAAAATGAAGAAGGATATCCATCCTGCGTATGGTGAGAGCATCGTCCGCTGCGCCTGCGGCGAGACCTTCAAGAGCGGCTCCGTTAAGGGCGAGCTCAAGGTCGAAATTTGCTCCAAGTGCCATCCCTTCTACACCGGCCGTCAGAAGCTCGTCGATACCGGCGGACGTGTAGACAAGTTCAAGAAGCGCTATGGCATGAACTGATTGCAAAAAGCAGAATGACCTCGTTTTTCGAGGCCATTTTGTCTATTATGAACGATTTGGTCTTTGGGAGGTATAGCATGTTCAACGTTCAGAAGGTCACTTCCGATATAATCCAATGGATCCGCGACTGGTTCGATGTGAACGGGCAGGGCTGCAACGCCGTCATCGGCATATCGGGCGGCAAGGATTCCTCCGTTACCGCCGCGCTCTGCGCAGCCGCTCTCGGAAAGGATCGGGTCATCGGCGTTATGATGCCCAACGGCGTCCAGCCCGATATCGATTATTCGGAAAAACTCATTGCGCACCTCGGCATACGCTCGGTCACCGTCAATATAAAGGACGCGTATGACGAGCTCTCCATCGAGGTCGCCTCCGCTCTCAGCCGCGGGTTCGACGCCGTGCTCTCCAGGCAGACGATCATCAATATGGCTCCGCGCATCCGTATGACGGCGCTTTACGCCGTTTCCCAGAGCATGAACGGGCGCGTCGCCAACACCTGCAATCTTTCGGAGGATTGGGTCGGATACTCCACCCGCTGGGGCGATTCCGTCGGCGATTTCTCCCCCCTTGCAAAGCTTACCGTGCATGAGGTGCTGCAGGTCGGCCGCGAGCTTGGGCTCCCCGATTTCATAGTCGACAAGGCCCCCTCCGACGGGCTTACCGGTCTTACGGACGAGGATAATCTCGGCTTCACATATGAAACGCTCGATCGTTATATCAGGACGGGCGTCTGCATCCCCGAGGAGAAGAAGGAGCTCATTGACCGCAAGCACAGGCAGAACCTTTTCAAGCTCTCCATGATGCCCGCGTTCCCCTACGAACCCGGGTGCGATTGATATGCTGTATCTCGTTAGGCACGGGCAGACCGCCTACAACGCGGAGCGCCGCCTTCAGGGGCAGTTGGATATCCCGCTCTCTGAGGAGGGCAGGAGGCAGGCGGAGGAGCTTGCGCGCCGTCTTAAAGAGAACGGCCCCCGATTTGACCGCATCTACTGCAGCCGGCTGAAAAGGGCCCGGGATACCGCGGCCGCGGTAGGCCGCGCGCTCGAAACGGAGCCGATAGTGATCCCGGGTATCGAGGAGATCTATTTCGGCTTCTTTCAGGGACACACGTTTGAGGAATGTGCAAAGCTCTTTCCCGAAGCTTATGCCGATTACCGTGAAAAGCTCGCCGCGTCGAACGCCCACGGCGGGGAGACCGGGCGCGACGTCATGGAGCGGGCAAGGAAGGCCTTATTGAGCCTCCCCGAAGCGGAGAGCGGATCAGCTCTCGTCGTTTGCCACGGCGCGGTCATAGGCTATCTGCGGGGAGCCGCAAGGGGCCTTCCGCTGAACGATATTAGGGAACTGATCCCCGGGAACGCCGAGATAATCGAATTCGACGCCGGAGCGATCCGAAAACTAAGAGAGTATAAATGAAAAAAAGGCCTTTGGCTTATGCCAAAGGCCTTTATCATACCCGTTCAGTTTACACACAGGCTGATGAGAAATACTATCAGCGTTCCGAGCAGCGCGCTCGCAGCGTTGGCGGCGACGGCGTATCCCCAAGCCCTGCCGCGGCTGTGCTCGCGGAAGGTGAGGCAGTAGACGGCGCCCTCGATCAGTATCACCAGTATCTCCGCTATTATTAGCGCAAACAGCGAATGAATGAAGAACGGTATCACGGAAGCGAGCGCATCGGAATAGAGGAACAGGTTGAACGCCGCCTGAGTAATGAGATTGGTTATCAGGAATATCAGGAACGTCCTTCCCTTCCTGTAACCGAACAGCAGCAGCACCGCGAATTCGATCGCCAGCGTGAGCAGCACGTTCAAAAGCACCGAGATCAGCGTTTTATCCGGCATGGCGGTCAGCTTCGGCTCCCCCGAGGAGAACGAAAGGCGCGCGCCGTTTTTGAACATTTCGGAAGTCACGTCGAAGCTGTATTCCTTTCCGCCGGTTTTAACGCGCAGAGCGGAAAGCTCCTTATCGGGATCCAGGGAGTAAAAACGGTAAACGCCCTTGATCTTTTCGCCGCGGACGGCCCCTTCGGAGCCCTCGGCGCCTTCAAGCCAAAGCGCAAGATCGGCAGGCTCATCCTGCACGCGCACGGTAAGCGTGGGCGGCATTGAAGAGTTGGCGAGCGCGGGCAGCGCGCTCAAAAGGATCAGCAGAACAAGGAATACCGCCGCAAGCTTTTTTCTCATCCGGATCACCTTCCTTTTTCGGTATGCCGCCTCAATAAACGTCTTCTTCGATCTTATCGGGAGGAACGTCGAGCTTCTCGGGATTGTTCAGGAACCTCCTGAAGGTCTTGAACGCGGAGGCATAGTAGAAACCGTCGCAGATCCTCTCGTCCGTAACGATGGTAAAATCAATGTACTTGCGCTTGACGGGTGCGCCGTCGTCGCCCGTTTCGGTGACCGTGCGCCTTGAGCCGAAGGCAATAAATGCCGGGATGTTCCCGAAATCATAGAGATGGTGATATACGGGAGGTATTCCGAGCGAACCCAGCGCGGTAACGAACACGGAGCCGTGGAAGGGCGAAAGCTTCATCAGCCACGCGGGGAGCAGACCAAAGTAATCGAGCGTCTTCAGGAACCATATGAGGAACTTCTTGACCACTCCGGGAATGAAGTTGATGAGCCCGGCGAGCTTGTCGAAGCTCGAATCCAGGGGGGTGTTCTTTGCTTCCTGAATGACCTCGTTATACTTGCGGTAAACGTCGGATACGGTATCGCTCGGATCGAAATAGACCTTGATTATCGTTTCGGGGGCGTCGGCCTTCATTTCCTTCTTAACGGTCATGGCAAGCTCGACCTGTTTATCCCTCGAAAAGATCCTCTGCCCCGAAATAAAACGGTTGCAGGCGGGGTGCTTCGCGATGACGCGCACGTACGCCGCGGCGATTATGTGCAGCATGCCGAAGCCCGGCATATCGTCCTCTTCGCGCTTGCGCTTGATGAATTCCTCTATCTTGGTACATTCCACGGTATCGTGGAAGTACGTCGCAGCGCCGTTCCTCGTCGGCATTATGTAAACCCCGACGCCGTTTATGGGATCGAGCGAGCGGACAAGACGCCCGTCCGGCCGGTCGCCGCGCCTCGGACGGTAGCCCTCGGAGGTGTACTTTTTCATGAATACCGCGCAGACAAGGAGCGAAAGCATCATGAACAGCACCGAAAGCTCGGGCAGCGCCTCGGGGAAGCCGAAACCGCTTTCCATCCAGCGGGGGATATCCTCAACGGCAAGATGGTAGATCAGCGGCAGCGCAAGCAGGATTATAAGAGGCAGCTTGGTCTTTATCCTTGCGGCGTTCACGGTGAGATCCCATATGACGAACACCGCAAAATAGAGCGCAATGCAGGCGACAACGTGCCAAACCGAATTGACGACCGTGCCCTCCTCACGGTAAAGGGCGATGATCCTCGCGGTGAAGAACACCGCTCCGAGGAGCACCGCAAAGCTTGTTTTGTACAGTCTGTCGCGCCCGTGACCGATTATTTCCGCCGCGTAATACAATGCGGCGAAAGCGGGGATCACAACGAGGAAGAACACCCACCAGCCTATGGAACGGCCTTCCGTGCCGCCCGAAGCGTAGTAGACTATGCGGCATGCTCCGGCCAGCAGCATCAGCGCTGCGGAGAGCCATGCGGCAAAACACTTCCCCGATATCCCGAATGTGGTATGATGGTTATCCATGTTCACATTATACCACTTTACGCCGAATAATCAATATGATATGGCGCTGAAAGCGGCCGCTCCCGCCTTAAAAAAGCCTGTTTTTATTCATTTGCCTCCAGCATTTTCAGAAAGGCTTCACGGCTCTTTTTTCCCCACACCCCGTCCTCCTTGAGAGGCCTGCCGTCTAAGCTGCGGTAACCCGCCGCGTTGAGCGCGCGCTGCATCATAAGATATGCTTCTCCGCGGCTTCTCGGCCTCGTCAGGCGAAAGCTCGCCTGAGGACGGGAAAACAGAGAAAAGTCGACGTAGCTTGTATCGATATCGACGTCGCCCTCGATCCCGCCGACACTCCCTGCGCCGCTCTGCCACATGGCGTATTCAAAGCCGGTATCCGGCTTTTCTGCTCTCCATTGGGCCAGCCATACGGGGTATTCATCCCTTACTGAAACGGGGATGAGCCTTGTGAACCAGTCGCGGTTGGAGTAGAGCATCGGTATCATGCCGCCGCGTTTTATCCTTTCGCAAAACGCGGTGATTATAGCGCCGCGCTCCGATTTTTTCATCTTCTCAAAATGAGCGCTTTCAAAATCCATGGCGACCGGCCAGGTGATATTATACGGTGCGCAGGCGTTAAGCGCCGCCTCCGCCTCGGCTTCCGCTTCATCGGGACCCTTCGCCAGGCTGAAAACGTACGCTCCGGCGTAAATGCCGTTATCGGCCGCGCCTTTCGCGTTTTCCTCAAACCTCGGGTCGGGCGAAAGGCCCTGCAGCGCTTTTATCATCGCAAAGCGCACTCCGCTTTCGGCGGCTTTTTTCCAATCTATGCGTCCCTGCCATTTCGAAACGTCTATACCTTTTATCTCCATAAAAAACTCCTTTTTTTATTAAGAGTATTCTCTTGGGGCGAGTCTTGCTAAAGCGGAGCGTATATGGTAAAATGATTTGTATCCATCAATGATCGGAGGACAATATGGAGCGCATTTCAAAGGACGAATACTATCTCGGCATAGCCGCCGCGGTATCGAAGAGATCCACCTGCCTCAGGCGCAGGTACGGCGCGGTAATAATCAAGAATGATGAGATAATCTCCACCGGCTATAACGGCGCCGCCCGCGGCGAGCCCAACTGCTGCGATATGGGCGAGTGCTGGAGAGCGAAAAACAACATCCCCCACGGCGAGCAGTACGAAAAATGCGTCGCCGTCCACGCCGAGCAGAACGCCATCATCTCCGCCGCAAGGCGCGATATGCTGGGCGCCACGCTCTATCTTGCCGGCTTCGACGAGAACGGCGAGATGGCAAGCCCCGCTCCCTGCCTCATCTGCTCCCGCCTCATAAAGAACGCGGGAATAAAGGAGATCGTGGTCAGGACGGAGAACGGGATCGAAAGGAAACTGATCACCAACGGCTGACGGTCACGCCCGACTGCTGTATTACATCGGAAAAAAGAGGTGCCTGCCTTGAAAACGGCAAAAAACCTTTGCGTTTTACTTGCGATAGCAGTATGTCTTGTGCTTTTTGCCGGGTGCCGAACCGAAACAGAAACGGTCACGGTATCCGCGGAAAGCTATTTCGACAAGCTTATTATAAAAAATGGCAAGGTCTATATGGTGTGCAGCGTGGAATTCGTCAATGATGAGGATAAGCCGCTGAACATAACCGTAAAAGGAGAATCGGAAGAGGACGTTAAAAACGGGCTGCTGACCGACGGCGCGCTTGAATTCAGGGTCTTAAACACCGATTCCGTTTCAGCGGTAAGCGAGGAAAACATAGAGCAGCTGCTCGAACCCGCCGGCCCGCTCACTTTAGAGGCGAACGGCGCCGCAAGGTATTGCGTTTGCTTCATCGGCAGCCACGGCGGCGGCGAACAAAAGCATGACAGAGAGCTTCCGCGGATCATCATATCTATCGAGCCTTCCGCCGATCAATAACGGATTTAAGTTTAAAAGGAGTACTTATGCGAGTTATAGAACCGAGTTTTGAGATAATCACCCCGATCGACCGCGAGGCCTGTTACCGCCATATCGAGCTCTGCGGCAGGGTATGCTATAAGTCGGAGGGGAATATTGACGAAGGCAGCGCGGAAAGGCTCATCCGCTCCATGCTTGCGCGCGGTCACGAGAGTCCCATCGAGCATTATTCCGTCAGCGTCCGCATCATCTGCGACCGCGGCGTTTCGCACGAATGGGTGCGTCACAGGGTCGCCAGCTATTCGCAGGAATCCACCCGCTACTGCAATTATTCCAAGGATAAATTCGGCGGCGAGATAACCTTCATAAAGCCCGCCCGCCTCACGGAGGGCACGCCCGAGTACGAGGCGTGGGCAAGGGCTATGGAGAACGCCGAGAGGAGCTATTTCGAGCTTCTGAACATGGGCGTTGCGCCCGAAACTGCAAGGAGCGTGCTTCCGAATTCCCTGAAGACCGAGTTCATCTGCACGATGAACCTGCGCGAGTGGAGGCATTTCTTCTCCCTTAGGACCGCGCCCGCCGCGCACCCGGATATGCGCGCCGTGGCCTGCCCGCTCCATGAGGAGTTCAAAAGACTGCTGCCGGTATTTTTTGAATAAGCGTATAGTTATCGGGAACCGTTGACGGTTCCCGATCGTTTTATAAGCAGGAATACAAACAACGAGGGGATATGCGCTTATGAAAAAAAGACTACTCATTTCCGCCGCCGTTTTTGTGACGGCGATGGTTCTTGTCGGGCTCATGTGCTCGTGCGGAAGGGATACCGTCCATTATGACTTCACCGGAGAATTCGATAATATCGGGTCCGTCGAATTCATCAACATCGTATCGCTCAAGGATTATTATGGCGGCGATTCCGGAGCAGAGGTGTTGAGGATCATACCCGAGAATGAGTGGAAGGATGTGCTTTCTGCCGCCGCAAAGCTTGAATACTACAGGCCTTTTCCGAATCCGAACTACCTTCGCGAGGGCGAAGCGCTGAAGATCACGTTCAAGCAGCCGGTCGACGGGAAGGTGTTCGTACTGTATTCACGATTCGCATTCGCGGATGCAAAGATCAAGGACGGCGAAGTGGTCATTGAATCATATGCTCCTCAATGCTCCGAAGAGGATTGGGAGAAATTTACAAGGTCGTTCCGATAGTTAGCGGTAAAAAGGAGTAACTGCATATGAAAACCGGTCTTTCCGAACGCCCCGGGAAGCGTTCTTATAAATGGATCATAGTCGTCGGTGTGATAATTGCGCTTGCCGTGCTGCTCACGCCTGTGCAGAGGCGCCGTAAGGATGGAGGAACGGTCGAATATAAGTCGCTGATCTATAATGTCATAAAGCTGCACGCGCTCGAAGGAGGATCCGCCGACGGTGATCCGATGATCCGCGTGGGGACCGTGATAGAGCTTTTCGGGAAAGAGATCTATAATGAAACGCGACTTGAAAAACTTGAGCAAAACCGATAAAAACGCATAATAAAACGGTGCGGGAGGGAAGACTCGCACCGTTTTTTTATTATCCTCAAATCCTTCCTTTATACTCGTAATCCTCGGCCTCGATCGCCTCTCTGACCGCTGTTTCGTCGAAGCCGCCGGACAGCGAGATCGTTACTTTGCCGCTTTCAAACTCCGCCTCAGCGGAAGAGATGAAGGGGAGCGCCTCCAGCGCCTGCTTCACGCTCGCCTCACAATGATGGCACATCATGCCGCCGACGTTCAGTATGAGTACGCTTTCATTCGTTTCCTCTTCGGGCAAAGCCTCGGAGGGGACGGTATTTTTACGCCGCCTCGGGCGGTCGTGCCTGCCGCTCTTTATATCGAGCAGGTTGAGCCTCAGCGCGTTGAGACATACCGTGACGCTTGACAGGCTCATCGCCGCCGCGCCGATCATCGGGCTCATTTTCAGCCCGAAAAGCCCCGCCGCGAGCGGTATGCAGATGAGATTGTAGAAGAACGCCCAGAAAAGGTTTTCGTGTATGTTGCGCAGCGTGCCCCTGCCAAGGCGCACCGCGGCGGCCACGTCGTTCAGATCGCTGTTCATCAGCACGATATCCGCCGAATCGATGGCGACGTCCGTGCCCGCGCCGATCGCAATACCGATATCGGCTCTTGTAAGGGCGGGCGCGTCGTTTATGCCGTCGCCCACCATGGCGACCCTTCCTTCGCGCTGAAGCCTGCGGACGACCGCCTCCTTGCCTTCGGGAAGGACGCCGGCTATCACTTCATCGACGCCTGCCTGCGCGCCTATGGCCTTTGCCGTGCGTTCGTTGTCGCCCGTCAGCATGACGACCTTCGCGCCGAGCTTTTTAAGCGAAGCCACGGCGTGAGGCGAGCCGGGCTTAATAACGTCGGCTACCGCGATAAGTCCCAGCATCCGGCCGTCCTCGGCAAAATAGAGGGGGGTCTGCCCGCGGGAGGCAAGCTCGTCGCCCTTTTTAAACAGCTCGTCATCCTTGGCCGCCGCGCCGATAAAGCTCCTGCTGCCGCCGCGGATTCGCTTGCCGCCGATCACCGCTTCAAGCCCGTTGCCGGGAAGAGCGGCAAAACCGGAGGTCTCATACGCTTCCGCTCCGCGCGCCGCAGCCTCGTCGACTATGGCCTTCGCAAGGGGATGCTCGCTCTTTTTTTCAAGCGAGTAAGCCTTTTTTATGAGTTCCTCCTCGCCGACGCCGGCAGAGGGGAATATTCCGGTAACGGTTGGAGCGCCCTCGGTGATGGTGCCGGTCTTGTCGAGCACGACGATATCCGCCTTTCCGACGGTCTCGAGCGCTTCGCCCGTCTTGATGAGCACGCCGTTCTTTGCGCCGAGGCCGTTCCCGACCATTACCGCGACGGGCGTCGCAAGCCCCAAAGCGCAGGGGCAGGAAATGACGAGCACCGAAATGCCCCGCGCAAGGGCGAACCCGGCGTCCTTCCCGGCGATCAGCCAGCCTGCGGTAACGATCAGGGCTATGCCTATCACCGCCGGGACGAATATGCCGCTCACCTTATCCGCTATACGGGCTATCGGCGCCTTTGTCGCAGCCGCGTCGGAGACCATTTTAATTATTCTGCTCAGCGTCGTATCCTCGCCGACGCGAACCGCGCGGCATTTCAAAAAGCCGGATTGATTGACGGTAGCCGCGCTGACGCGGTCGCCGGGAGCTTTGTCGACGGGTATTGACTCGCCCGTCAGAGCGGATTCGTTTACCGCGCTTTCGCCTTCGATCACCTCGCCGTCAACGGGTATCGATTCGCCGGGGCGCACGGTGAAGATATCGCCCGTCAGAACTTCCGCGGCGTCGATCTCGGTCTCAACGCCGTTCCTTATCACGGTCGCGCGCTTTGGCGCAAGGGAGATGAGGCTCTTCAAGGCGTTCGTGGTGCGGCCCTTCGACAGCGCTTCAAGCAGCTTTCCGACCGTGATGAGAGCCGGTATCATGGCGGCCGATTCGAAATACAGCTCGTTATGATAGACTTCCATCATCCTTTCTGCGGTTTCGCCCGCCATCTGCATCCCGCAGAGCTTATAGAGCACGAAGGTGCTCCAGCAGAATGAAGCCGTGGAGCCGAGCGCGACCAGCGTATCCATATTGGGTGCTCCGTGAAAAAGCGAACGGTATCCGCTCGTAAAGAACTTGCCGTTTATCACCATCACCGCCGCCGCAAGAAGCAGCTGCGTCAGCCCCAGCGCGATATGATTGTGCTCAAAATAGCGGGGCAGGGGCCAGTTCCACATGTTGTGCCCCATCGTAATGTACATCAGTATCAGCAAAAAAGCGATGGAAAGTATCAGCCTCCGCTTCAGCTTCGGCGATTCGGAGTCCTTTAAAAGCTCGGCCGCGTCGTCGGCTTTGGCCGCCTTATCCGCTCCGCGGAGCGACGCGCCGTAACCGGCCTTCTCGACGGCGGCTATTATCTCGCCCGGGGAAGCCGTTCCCTCAACGCCCATTGAATTCGTCAAAAGGCTCACCGCGCAGCTCGTTACGCCCGGCACGGCGGAAACGGCTTTCTCCACCCTTGCCTGGCATGCCGCGCAGCTCATTCCCGTTACCTTGTATTGATCCATGCTTTACCTCATTTCATAAGCTTATGCAGGAGCCTGACCATCTCGTCCACCGCTCCTGGCCTGTCGGCCTTTATGTCGTCGACCACGCAGCTCTTTACGTGGCAGGCGAGCAGCTCCTTATTGAAGCTGTTGAGCGCGCTCGTCACCGCCGAGACTTGTATGAGCACGTCGGGACAGTAGGCGTCGTTTTCTATCATCTTTTCTATGCCCCGTATCTGGCCCTCGGCCTTTTTGAGGCGATTGAGCAAGGTCCGCTTCTCCTTCTCGGTGCGGAGCTTCTTTCTTTCACAGCATTCAGCGGCGCAGTTTTCCATTTCAACCTGACGCTCCTTTCATCACTATACCCCGGAGGGGTATTCTTATGCCTGTATTTTATACCCCTCGGGGGTATTTGTCAACAGCTGTTGCGGCCGAAAGAGAGCTTTGCAAACATATATTCCGTTTTTTATTGACAAACAAAGGAAAAAGTGGGATAATATTTTTTGCGCCCGTGTATGGAATCATCTGATCAGCGGGCAAATATTGTTTTAAATGGAGACTGAAATGGAAAAGATAGTCATCGCGCTGGGCGGCAACGCTCTGCAGGAGGCGGGTCAGCCCGCAACGGCTGCCAATCAGCTTGAGGTCGTCGAGAAGACCTCCGAATACATTGCGGATATCATCGAGCAGGGCTACACCGTAGCGCTTGCGCACGGCAACGGCCCGCAGGTCGGCCGCATCGTGCTCCAGAACGAGACTGCCAACAGCGTTACTCCGGCCATGCCGTTCGACGTCTGCGGCGCGATGAGCCAGGGTTATATCGGCTATCATATGCAGCAGGGTCTTGAAAAGGTGCTTCGCCGCCGCGGCAATAATACCCGCGTCGTTACCGTTGTCACTCAGGTCGTCGTCGACCGCGAGGATGAGAAATTCAAGAATCCCTCAAAGCCCATCGGCCCCTTCTATACGGAGGAGGAGGCCAAGGCCCTCGAGGCCGAGCGCGGCTACGTCATGAAGGAGGACGCCGGCCGCGGCTGGCGCCGTGTTGTCGCTTCTCCCATGCCCATAGAGATCGTTGAGCTCGACGCCGTAAAGTGCCTTATGGAAGGCGGCTTCGTTCCCGTCACCGTAGGCGGCGGCGGCATCCCCGTTTATAAGGATGACGAGGGCAACTACGTCGGCACCGCGGCCGTCATCGACAAGGATCTTGCTTCCGAGCGCCTTGCCGAGGATATCGACGCCGACGCGCTGGTCATACTCACCGCCGTTGAAAAGGTCTCCGTAAACTATAAGAAGCCCGACCAGAGGGATCTGGACGTTCTCACCATTGAGGATGCTCAGCGCTACATCGAGGAGGGCCAGTTCGCGCCCGGCTCCATGCTTCCCAAGGTTCAGGCCGCTATGAAGTTCGTTGAGTCCAAACCCGGAAGGCGCGCCATCATCACCAGCCTCGATAAGGCCGTTGAAGCGCTTAAGGGCACGGCGGGAACCACGGTAAAATAATTATCATCGCCGCCGCGCGGCTTTAAAGATGCAATAAAAAGCATGATACGGGAACGCAGCTCCTGCATCATGCTTTTTTTCTGCGTATTACCCGGGCGGCGGGCGCGTTCTTAACAAGCGTTATTTTAAGGCGTCGGCGGTTCACGCAGCGCAAGCCTTTTCACCGCTCCGGCCGTGATCGCAGCACCCGCGGCAAAGCCGCAGACGGCGTAAAGCCGCGGCTCGCCTCCGTTGGCTTTTAAAAGCGTCAGAGCGAAAACCGCCGCAAGCGCCGCGGCAGCGGTAAAATCGAGCAGGCTGAACGCTGTCACGGGAAAGGCGCGCGCCCGCCTTCCTTTTCTCCGCGCACGGTAAAAGCGCCCGGGCAGGAGCAGCAGCGAGGATATGAACCCCGCTATCATCCCTCCGCGCAGGCAGCAGAGCAGTACGGGCAGCTCGGAAAGAGCGTTGCGCATCAGCGGAACATCCTTGCGAGCAGGGAGCCCTTCTGCTTGGGAGCCTCCTCCTCGTATTCAACGGCGTCTATCTCGCCGTCAATGATCACGTGTCCGTCTTCAAGATCGAGCTTCGTTATATGCAGCCCGGCACCCGCTATCAGCATGCCTCCGGCCTCTGTCCTCAATATGACTTCGCGCTCGTTAAAGCTGCCGACTTCCGTCACTCCCGTAACGCTCAGGCCCTCGCGGTTGTCGATATGCACGCTGTGGGTCCTGAGGCGCAGCGCACAGTTTTCATTGGTTTTAATATCGTTCATCGGCCGATCCCTTTCGTTTTTTTGTAAATACTATTACCTGCCGCGGGCAATAATGCACCGCGCAGTACGGGAAAAATGTAAAAGAATGAAAACGAACTGCTGCCGATCCGGGGCGCGGCGTTTTAATATGTATAAGTTTTTCTTGACAAAACGCCGTTTGGATAATATTATTAATATATCCGTTCGAAAACCATTTATATGTATTCTTTTTCATTATCGCGGAATAATTATTGTATCAAGTCAATTGATCTCGCTGCACAATCAAATCTATTTTTGGGAGAACCTTATGACAAGGGAAATGCTGCTTGAAAAAAGCCTTGACGATCTCAGACAGATCGCGAAGGCGATGGGTTTGAAGTCCTTGACCAAATATCGCAAAGGCGAGCTTGCCGATCTTATTATCGAACATGGCAGGGCCGCGGCTTCTTCACGCGCTCCGGAGGAACCGCAAAAGGAAGCCGCCGAGGTCATGCAAAAGCCGGAACCGAAGAAAAAGCCAAAGCAGGAGAAAAAGCCCGAGCCGGAGAAAGCTCCCGAGCCGGAGAAAGCTCCCGAGCCGGAGAAAGCTCCCGAGCCTCGGGAAAAGATCGAAGCACAGGGCGAAAAGGCCGCGGCTCAGGACGCGGGCGTTAACTACGCGCCGCGCAAGAGGGGCAGGCCGAGGAAGGCGATAAACGATCCCGGCCCCGCCGTGCCTGCGGAGACTGCCGCCGAGCCCGCGCCGGCGGAGCAGGAAGCTCCGGATGAAAGACGCCGTCAGCAGTACAGGCCCAACCAGCAGGGCTACAACCGTCAGAATCAGGATTACAGGGCCCCGAGGCAATACGCTCCGCAGAACGGTAATTACAGGCAGCAGAATCAGAATCAGCAGCGCTATAGCCAGAACAGGCCCTATGACAACAACCGGGCCTATATGCAGAACCGCGATTATCCTCCCGCCGCGGAGCAGTATCAGCCCGTGCCGGAGGAGCTGCGCCGGGGCTATCTGGACGCCAGGCAGGATTATGCGCCGCCTTTCGGTTACGCGCAGGAGGCGGAGGTCAATTATCAGCAGCGGCAGCAGGGCTATTACAACGCCGAATACGGCACCAGCAATCCCGCCGTTCCCGAAATGCTCGAAGCCGGCGACTGCGGCGACGCGGAGGGCATACTTGAAGTGGCGTCGGAGGGCTTCGGCTTTTTGAGGTGCGAGAACTATCTGCCCGGCCCGAAGGACGTCTATATCTCCAACGCGCAGATACGCCGCTTCCGTTTGAAAACGGGCGATAAGGTCACGGGCAAGACCCGCCCCTCGCGCGAGAACGATAAGTATCCCGCGCTGCTCTACATAACCGCGGTCAACGACTGCCCTCCCGAGGAGGCCGTAAAAAGGCGCCCCTTTGAGGAGCTCGTTCCCATATTCCCGAATGAACGCCTGACGTTGGAAAGCAAGAACGCCAAGGCGGGGGAGAGGCTTGCGATCCGCCTGATAGACCTCATGAGCCCCATCGGGCGCGGTCAGCGCGGTCTCATCGTCAGCCAGCCCAAAGCGGGCAAGACGACGCTTTTAAAGAACATCGCAAACGGCATAGTCAATAATCACCCCGACGTGAAGCTCATCGTGCTGCTCATTGACGAGCGCCCCGAGGAGGTCACGGATATGCAGCGCAGCATCGAGGCGGAGGTGGTCTATTCCACGTTCGACGAGCTTCCCGAAAGGCATACGCGGGTCGCCGAAATGGTTATGGAGCGCTCCATGAGGCTTGTGGAAATGGGCCGCGACGTGGTAGTGCTGATGGATTCCATAACGCGCCTTGCAAGGGCGTATAACCTTACTATCACCCCCACGGGAAGGACGCTCTCCGGCGGCATGGATCCCGGCGCGCTCTATAAGCCCAAGCGCTTCTTCGGCGCGGCGAGGAATATCGAAAACGGAGGCAGCCTTACCGTGATCGCGACCGCCCTCGTTGAGACCGGCTCCAGGATGGACGATATGGTCTATGAGGAATTCAAGGGCACCGGCAATATGGAGATCCACCTTGACCGCAAGCTCTCCGAGCGCAGGATATTCCCCGCTATCGATATCTACAAATCCGGCACGCGGCGCGACGAGCTCCTCCTTTCAAAGGAGGAGGCGGAGTGCGCTTCGACCGTCCGCAGGATGCTCGCCAACGGCAACCCCGCCGACGTTACGGAACAGGTGATAGATATGCTCAATAAGACCGAGACCAATGGTGAATTCCTCGGCGAGATAAAGCGCCTTACCACCGCTTACGAGAGCAAAGGCTTCACCGTGGGCAAAGGGTTTTTGAGACATTGAAAACCGTCTGCATACCTGATTTATAATTTACTCCTTTAACTACTTGACATATTTTTTCTCAATGTTATAATATATTTAACACAATGTTTTGTGCTAAAAATAATTATTTACTTGGAGGTGCTTATGTCAACAGGATGTGATACAAGAATTCAAATCAATACCGGGAACAGGCTTAATAACTTAATAAACAATGGACACTTCACGCCAACATTTGTATGCCGTTATTTAAAAAATGCAACATCATCAAGTCCGAAGGAGCTTACGCCCGAAGAGGTTACGCTCCTTTCAAGCGCATCTTTGAAAATAGTATCTCTGTTTGAACTGTACGGTGAGAGCGTTTCGGGCTTTGTAAGTCCAAAGGGAACGAACCATGCTAAAGCTGCTATTTCTCGTGCTGCAACGCTTGGTCAACCAGGAGGTACGCCTATCTATTTCTGCGTTGATTTTGAGCCTACAACCAGCGAGCAAAACACCATTAAAAACTACTTTGATGAGATCTATGCAGTTTTTACCAATAATACCGAGAATCCGAATGGATATAAATTTGGCGTATATGGATGCGGTTCAGTATGTAGCATGATAAAATCCAGATATGAGAGTTCGGCTTTTAATAACTACTACATCCATACATTCCTTTGCCTTCCATATGAGTCATTTACTAATTACAATCTAAAACAACACTTGCCTCAGTACAGTATTGGAAGCGGTTCAAATCTCGTTGTTCTTTTAAAGGATACGTCAAACTCGAATGGGAATCCGATAGGCAGTTGGCACCAACATTCCTACCCTGTGGTGGGCGAAAACTACGGGAACAACAAGAAGCATCGGTTTTCCTGCATTATTTGCGGACACACGATATACAAGCCGCATGTTCCCAATTCAACATATACACAGTGTACTGTTTGTGGATATACAGGGAATCTGCCTGCGCCTGATAATATAGGAGGTGAAGAAGTTGAATAGAAAAAGTGCAAGACTTTCAGTTGTTTTGACGGTTATTGCATCTGCGATAATCCTTTCCGTGTGCTTTATTTGCTGTTCAAAAAAGAATGATCCCGAAGAGAAGAAAGAGCCGGCGCGATTTGTCAGCGGTTACGCAAGCTTTTGCGAGACCGCACAGGCTGTATTGGAAGGAAGAGAACTTCCCGCGCATGATTTTTCATATTCATCGGTGCCGGTTTTCTTTGCGCGCAGCGGTGAAAAAACCTGCGCATATACAACGGTCGGCTTTGACGACCGCTTTGAAGAGAGCGAAGAACAATACTATACTTATTATGAACCCATTGCCGAATATCCGAAAGAGCTGTTCGACATGGCGCAGGACAGTCTCAGAAAGTATCGTAAACAGTACATTTCCCCGGATACGGACGAGCAGTATTTAAGCGTGCCGCTTAAAGGGTTCATAAGCGAAAACTGCGTTGCTTTTTCGGATGTATCGCAAAACGATACGGCTGTCAACTGCATTTTCTGCCGTAATGATTCCGGGGAATGGACGGAGCTCAACGATATAAACGCCGTTTTTCCGCATAGAATGACCGGATTCGAAATGAACGGATCCGGCATTGGATTCATCTGCTTTTATGATCGGTTCCTTGGCGGCAGCGAGACGGAAACCGCACGAAAACTCTTTGTTTTTAAGACCGAAAACGGCGGTCAAACCTGGACAGATATGGGATTGTATCTCCCGGAGACATATGATCCCTGCAGCGCATGCTTCCCGTACTCTCCCGTATTTGACGGAGAACGGGGCGTTTTGCTCGTCAGCATAGCATTTGACGGAGAAGTTCCGGAGGGCTTGAGCGATCTGGTTTGGTTTGAAACGGCAGACGGCGGGAGATCATGGAATTTCAAACAGCGGTAACGGTTCAGCCTGCTTTATGATAATCACGGGCCCAAAGGCAGATACCTCGGCGAGATAAAGCGCCTGACCACCGCTTACGAGAGCAAGGGCTTTACCGTTGGCAAAGGGTTTTTAAGACATTGAATACAGGAATAATAAAAAGGCCTTGCGGCCTTTTTATTATTCCTTGTTTTATCCTCCCGAAGCCATCCTGTCGGCCGCCGCCTCATACTGCGCAAAGCTGCTGTCCGAAAGGCCGTAGTAGCTCTTCAAATACTGCAGGGCGTATTTCGGACGCAGGGAAAGACATCTGCGGAAAGACGAGATCTCGGTCTCCCATTTATCCATGGAAACGGGCATGTGCCATCTTGCGATATGCGAGCGCATCTCGGGACGGTATTCGGCTGCGAGCTTATCGAGGATGCTCAGCGCCTTGTCCTTGCCGAAAACGTATTTGACGTAATAGATATAGCGCGTGATGAACTTATCGCGCCACGCCTTGTTCTGATTGAGGGCGCAGAATATGTCCATTTGCGTGATGAACCCGTGCGCGGAGGAAACTCCCTCGCGCCTGAAATAGAGCGGAAGTATGTTTCCGGCGGGGGAGTTGCCGCTCATCGCATAATCCGAATCATAGAATACGGCACGCCATTTCAACTTATTATCCCTTGTGTGCCAATACTTCTGGTTGAACATATCCCCGTCGTAAAAATAGGTTCTCGCGATAAGATAATCTATGATCGAATCGGTATCGACGAGCTCGGCGAGCTTATTGAAATTTGCCTGGGAGGAGAAATCCATAGTCTTGCACATGTTCAGCATATGATACCATGTGGAGTTGTCCCCCGCGAGGCAATAGCCGTTGCGCTTGATTATATCGACGGTACTGCGCTTTATGCCGTAATGCGAAACGAGATAATCCTCGTTGAGGTTTTCCTTCAGATCATAGACGCCGCGGTATTCTCCGTTGATGTAGACCACGACGGGGCGGAACGCGGCGACGTCTATATTCATACCCCTGCATATGCGGCTGAGGTACGAATCCCTGATGCGGGCGTTATAGGCGTCCTGGCCGCCGTTTCTTAATACGAGGGAACGGAAGCTGGAGACCTTGCAGCCGTCGAACAGGGGGAAATCGAGGCTCGATCTGCCGTAGCCGGCCCTGAAATAGAGGCCGAGGGATTTTTGAGGATACACCGAAGTGGAAGCTCCGCTGACCCTTACGCCCGCGCCGGAGGATATGGCGCGTTTGCCGCCTATGTAGTATTCCATATAGCAGGCGACCTCCGGGCCGTGCTTCACGCCGCCGTTTTCACTCATCACAGCGGTATACATGGAAGAGAAATCGGAACTGCTGAGTGAAATCGAGACCACGGGCAGGGAATGAGGATCGCGGAAGATGTAAGTGTGCGCCGTAACGGGGCTCGCCGCGTGCCCCTCAAGATACGCGCGCGCCTTGACGACGGTATTGGAGCTTATCGTGATCGGCCCGGAATAAAGCCTGGAGCTCTTCGTGGGATTTGAGCCGTCGGTCGTGTAGCGGATCTCGGCGCCTGAAGTGACGCAGGAAAGCGCAAGCTTGAAGCTCGAACTGTGAAAGAGCGAAGCGACGGAAAAATCCGGCTCCGAAACGCAGCCGAGTATCGGCGACGCGTTCTCATATCCCCTCGTTGCCGAAGCGAAAAAGCGGCGCTCGCCGAGCTGCGAAAGATGCTCGCGCCCGCTCGTCATGCCGACCGTGGTGGCGCCGGTCTCGAAAACGTCCCTAACGGCGCCTTCGGGATCGAAAAGATAGATCGTGTCGCCCGTGTTGGAGATGGAAAACGGAGCCCTGCCGGAGCCTTTCGAAGCCCCGCTGTCGCAGGTGATGACGGCGTAGCCGCCCGCTGAAATGCTGAAGCTGTCCAGCTTGAATTTATCGGGGCGCTCGGGATCGTCCGTGATGCTCCACCCGGTAAGACGCATCGGGGAGCCGGAGCCATTGTAAAGCTCGATCCAGTCCTTTTCGCCGCTCCTCGCGCGTGAAACCGCGCAAACTTCGCTGATATAGAGAGAGTGGGCGTCAAAGCCGCCCACGCTTGCAAATATATCCGAACCGTACGTATCGTTCGCGGCGCCCGGAGTAGGAGCCGCATAGTAGAGGATCTCATAGTTCTTATCCCTGCCTACCGAAACGTTGGGGTTTATCCCCTCCGGGATATCTATGCGGTCCTGCTTCATCCCGTCAAGCCTTGAAAGGAACAGGCTCTCGCCGGCGGAAAGCTTGAACGGAGCGTGTATTTCCGTCCCGGCGGTCTCGTTGCCGGAGAGGAAGATAAGGACGTATTCTCCCGGAAGGAGCGCGACCTTCGGGAGCTGCCACATCAGTGGATCGTCCTCCCTGTCGGAGAGGTAGTAGCCCGAAAGATCGACGGGGTTTTCGGAACGGTTGAATATCTCCACCCAATCGGATCTCTCGCCGTAAACGTCGGTGACGCCGTATTTATTGTCTGCAAGCGCCTCGTTGATATAGATCGCAGCGTCGGGCGAAGACAGATCGACCGGGGTCCATTTGAGCTCCGCAAAGGTATGATCGGAGTTTTCCTCCCCCTTGGTTATCATGGAGGTATAAGCGACTCCGGAATCGGTCGCGACCGCGGAGATCCCCGCGGGCATGGGCGTGTCGAACTGCAGGCTGTCGGTAAGCTCGTGAAGGTTGTTGAAAAGGTATACCGCGTTTTCGGTGCGGCTGACCTTGAACGAGGCCGAGAGCGGAGCGGACGGGTCGAGCTGATTCAGCTCCACCACAACGTATTCGCCTGCGCCGAGCCTGAAGTCGGGGAACGCCCACTTCGAGGGATCCTCTTCATTATCGGAAAGGTAGTATCCGCTAAGATCGATCTCCGCGTCGGTCACGTTCTTCAATTCGACCCAGCCTTCGGGGCCGTTGACTATCTCCGAAAAGCGGAGCTCGTCGGAATGGGATATGTCTGCGAGAGCGTCATCGATGCTGTCGTGAATGTTGGAATTGGGCAGCCCGAAGGTCGGCGCGGAGGAATACCCGTATGAGCCGTCGCTGCGCATGGCGTATGAGATATCGGTCTGAAGGAGCGGAATATCGAAAGTGATCGTATTTTCCCCGTCGGAAAAGAACAGCTTTTCACCCGCCTTGGAAATGCCGAACGGCGCGGTAGGCGTTCCCGAATCGGAGGGAACGTCCGGTATGCAGAGAAATGCCAGTATCCCGCCGGGCTCAAGGACCGTGCCTTCGGGGAAAACGTATGCGTTTTTGAAAAGCTGGTCGTCGCTGATCTTCCACCCGGAGATATCGATGGAGGAAGCGGAAAGATTGATCAGCTCGATCCAGTCCTGCGCGCCGTATTTGCCGTCGATATGACAGAGCGAATTGGATGATACGGCCTCGTTGAGGACTATCCCGGAGATGCCTGCGGCGGTATCCGAAACGGGCACGGTTTTAAGAGCGCAGGAGGAAAAAGCGAGCGCGAAAAGCAGCGCCAGAGCGCATACGGCGCAAAAGCGTGCGTGATAAGACATGGGTTTTTTACTGTATGATCTCATAGAACCTCTGGATCAGTAGGCGATTCCTTTTTTCAAGTAAGCATTATACAACAGCTTCCGCCAAAAAGGAACAGTTATTAACAGGAAAAAACAAAAAAAGATACGCGCCGCCCAATAATGCGGCCGGAGGGCGGCCGCGTACGCGCCGCGGATCCCCGTTTTTCCCGGTTCATCGCATACCGCGCCGGCCGGGGCGAGCTTATCCGCTGCGGCGATCGCAGTAAAAAACCTGTTCCATTCCAAAGGAACTTGTGTTATAATCGTATTTGAGGATCGAGCGCCTTTTTGGCGGGATCCGTCGAAAGGCAGTTTTTTAAGGAAGTTAAAATGGGTTCGTTCTGGAAAAAGTTTTTTGCCGGTTTCGTGATAGGAGTCGGCGGCATCATCCCCGGTTTTTCGGGGGGCATACTCGCCGTATCGATGGGGCTTTATAAACCCGCTGTGGATGCGATAACGGGCTTTTTTAAGGATCCGAAAAAGAATTTCAAATTCCTGTTCCCGCTCGGCCTCGGCGGTCTCATAGGCTTCCTTATCTTCATGTTCCTGCTCGACTGGCTCTTTGCCGATTTCAGGACTTATGTGCTCTGCGTTTTCGTGGGGCTCGTGGTCGGCTCGATGCCGGCGCTCCTTCGCGAGTGCAACGAGCAGGGCTATAAAAAGCATTACCCGCTCTGGAGCGTGCTCGGGTTTGCGCTTGCGGGGTCGTTGATTCTTTTCGGTATGCTCTCGGGCGAAGCCGTCGCGTCAAGGCCCGTCACGCCGCTTTTGTGTATGCTCTGCGGCGCGATCATAATGTCCGGCGTGCTGCTGCCGGGGATCAGCATATCGTTCATCCTGCTGAACCTCGGCGTTTACGAGAGCTTCCTGCACGTTTTCACGGATCCGCCCAAGCTCTTTTCCGCTTCGATGCAGGCGGGCAGGGGCTTCTGGCCCTCCGTCGGGGATGCGTGCTCGACCGTGCCGCTGATGCTTTTCGGCCTGCTTGGGATGATACTCGTCGCGGTTCCGGTGCTCTTCCTCGTCAAGAAGGTCATCGATAAATTCCACGGCCCCGCGTACTACGTGATATTCGGCATAGTCATCGCAACTACGCTCGGCTGCGTCGCGCAGGAGGTCGTGCAGCTCGCTTCTATGGAAAGCGGCTACGTTTTCGCGTGGTGGAAGGCGGTTCTCTACGCGGCGCTCTTTGCTGCGGGCTGCCTCTTCAGCATGCTGACGGAAAAATATTTAAGGTACAGGGAACAATAAGCTTTTCGGGCGGGCAGGGTATGCCCGCCTTAAAAATAACAGATCAACGGGGGAGTCATTATGCTTACACGCACATCCTGCCATGGCGAACTGCATCTTTTCGGCGGCGACGGAACGCTGTATCACGCGGATTTCCGCAGCATCGAGGACGAGCTGCTTGCCCGCTGCCGTTCGGGCGCCCGCATAGTTTATATCGATCCGCCTTTCAATACCGGCTCCAGCTTCGAATTCAGAAGAGGCAAGAAGCAGGCCGCATACAGCGATAAGCTCCCCAGGGAGGAATACCTTGAGCTTATCCGCGAGGCGGCGCGCCTTTCTTACGAGCTGCTGACAGACGACGGCACGTTCTTCCTTCACATCGATTACCGCATGAGCGCGTACTGCCGCCTCATCTGCGACTCGATCTTCGGCGAGGACAGGCTCGCCAACGAGATCGTCTGGGCGTATAAGTCGGGCGGCAGATCCATAAACAGCTTCTCCAAAAAGCACGACACCATCCTCATGTACCGCAAGAGCGACGAGGCGTATTTCAATATCGACGCCGTCGGCATGAAACGCGGCCCCGAAAGGCGCAACCACATGAAGCGCGGCGTGGATGAGGAAGGCCGGGTGTATTATTCCATAAAGACGGGCGGAAAGGAATACCGCTATTATGAGGACGACAAGATCTATCCCAGCGACGTGTGGGATGATATAGAGCATCTCCATCAGCGCGATCCCGAAAGGACGGGCTTTATCACCCAAAAGCCCGAGGCGCTTTTGAAGCGCGTGATCCTCGCATGCTCCGAGCCGGGCGATACGGTCATAGATCTTTTCGGCGGCAGCGGCACCACCGCGGCGGCCGCGGCCTCCCTCGGCAGATCGTACGTCACGGTCGACAGCGGCAGCGTCGCCTCCGCCGTGACGAGGCGCAGGCTCATTGAAAGGAGCCTCAAAACCTCGCTCTTCGATACCGTCAGCCCCATGTCGGTCGAGACCGACGCCGCTTCGGAGCCCTGCAAAGAGCCGGAGGCGTATTTCGATATCGAGGAAAGGGGCGGCGCCGTAAGGCTCGCTCTCAAAAAGCTGCCCGCCGACCGCATGCCGTATTACGTCGCGTCGGGCTCCGTCCGCAGCGAGATATTCACCGCTTCGGATTATCTTTTGAGGATCAGGGCGGGGGAGAGCATCACCCTGAAAAAAGGCGAATGCCTGCATATAGTGGACGAGGATTTCAACGAAGGGTTCTTTGTGAACGAGTAAAAAACGCACGGCAAAAGTACGGGCCTTATATGCCCGGCAGTAATACTGCAGATTTTAGGGCAAAATGTTGTCTTTGTCGACAAGACTTCTCGGCGATTAATACAGATTGACACGAACAAGGTTCACATGGTCGCCGTCACGAATCATTGCATATACAATTGAATCGTTTCCAAGCGAGAAACCGATATAACCGGAGTCTTCAACCGTTGCAGACTCTGCCGCTATAGAGCCGTCGCTTCCAACAGCAAAGACCTTGCGCGGACATGGCTGGTAGTCCGTTTCTAGAAATGCGGAAACATATACTGACCCTACGCTATCAAAGCCCAGTATTCTGTCCATTGTCCATCCGTCCAAGCTAAAACTCGTTGCTGCTCCAGTTTCATTATTAACAAGACTTATCGTCTTGTGAACGTCTCCGGATAGGCCGTGCTCTTTTGTGGGCATAATCGTTCCGGCATCAACATCATAGAGATATGTTGTTATCGTATAAAATGTATCGTGTACAACGAAAACAAGATAACCTCCAGCCTCATACATTTGAATAATTGAGCCCGGAAAATTGTAACCATACCAAAAATCCAGAGGGTCTAAATCTCCACTATAGTATACCCTTTCAGCAGGCAATTTACATGAAGTAATTAAAGTGCCGCTATCTTTTGCAAATACGCTGACCTCTCCACGGTTATAATCAACCACATAAAGCCTATCTGATCCCAAAGCAAGTTTATAGGGGTAATACCCTAATTGGGGGGCTGGATCGTTTGTTTTAACGCTGCTTGTCAACAGTCCATCCCTCCTATAACACAATATGTTTCCTCCAGCAGAATTTAACACATATATTTCATCACCATCAAAAAGGAAATCCGTTGGCTCGTTCGCTACATCTTCTGCGAACGAGCGGAAACAAAGCTCTCCATTCCCGTTGCCAACGGGAATGCTTACTACGATGCTTCCCAAAGTCGCACCAGGCGGCAATGTCGCTTCAGGCTCAGGCGTAGGTGAAGCAGTCACCATAGGAGCAGATGATTCAGTCAAATTATCTGGTTCCTCTGTTCTATTTTCAGAATGCTCAGTACAAGTTAATGATTCATGTTCGTTTGTCTGCACATTGGAATATCTTGCAACGCAGCCGGAAAGCATAATTGATATTACCAGAAGGAGCAATGATACAACAAGGCATTTAACTCTATTCATAAAGTCCCCTTTTCCATTTGTGAACACAAAGAACTCGAGCATGTTTGTTTCCTCCTTATGATTCAATGAATTCTTTGATGGGTTCCTGTGCTGCTTCCAGCAGGCCGACGATAAATCCTGCAACGAGCGGAACGGAAATCAGCATGCCTCCTATTATAAGCAGTTGGAGCATAAGTTCCTTAGAGCTATTGCCAATAATCAGCAGTAACAAGTTATACACGAGCAGCAACCATCCGCCGATCGAGAGCACAAACGCCGTCGCTCCGGCCGACAACTTGAAAATCTGTTTATTTCCCTTTCAGCTTCACTATCAGCTTCAGCACGTTCACGGCGCTGCGCTGGAGCTCGGCCGTGGTTATGCCGTCCTTCCTGCCGAGCGTTTTTAACAGCGTGCCGTCGCTGCGGTATCTGCGGACGAGGTGTCCGCCGTCGCCGGGCATCAGCAGATCGACCTGCGCGCGCACGCGGTAGGCGTTGTCGCGCAGCTTCGGGAACTCCGGCGAGGATGCGCTCTTCATCCACCAGTCGGTCATAACGGCGCCCTTAAAGCCCCATTCGCCCCTCAACACGGCGGTGACGAGCTCATAATTGTAATGCGCCCAAACGCCGTTGATCTTGTTGTAGGAGGTCATTATCACCTCGGGATGGCTGTCCTTCACGCAGAGCTCGAAATTGCGCAGGTAGATCTCGCGCAGGGCGCGCTCCGATACTACGGAATCGTTGACGTTTCGGGATTCCTCCTGATTGTTGCAGGCGAAATGTTTGGGGCAGGCGCATCCGCCGCCCTTTCTCAGCCCCTTGACTACCGCGGAGCCCATGAGCCCCGAGAGCGTGGGATCCTCCGAGAAGTATTCGAAATTCCTTCCGCACAGGGGGTGGCGGTGTATGTTCATGCCGGGCGTGAGCTTTATGCCTACGCCGTAGAACGCGAGCTCGCGGCCGAGCAGCTCGTGAAGCCTTGAAACGAGCGCTGTATCGAAGGTGGCGGCAAGCGCAGTCCCGCAGGGGATCAGCGCGGCATAGCCCCTTATGCGCAGCCCCGAGGGGCCGTCGCAGCAGCTTACTGCGGGCACGCCCTTTTCCCGAAGCCGGGGGATCACGCCGCCGAACACCGCCGCGTTGCCCGCCGGGCCAAGCGGCGAATTCATCATGCCGTGACCTCTTGTAAGCGCTTCGAGCTCCCTTTTGTTAAGCGTCGAAACGAATGCTTCAACGGTCTGTTTGCCTTCGAGCACCTTGTTAAAATCCGAGGCCGCCCTGCTCTTTTCAAGCGGAGCGGGCAGCTCCGAAAGTATCCTTTCGCGCAGCTTTTCGGGCGGCAGGCGCAGCTTTTTGCAGCGCTCCGGGACCTCCCTTTTATTGACCGTGAGCGAGCCGATGCAGGCCCCGTTGGCCTCAAAACGGTATTCGCCGGGTTCAAGCACGAATTCGCAGGCCTCTTCATCAAAGCTTGCAAGCGCCTTCATCCCGCAGTAAAGCGGCACTTCGGCCGATTCGCCCGGGGCAAGCTCGGGCGTTTTTGAAAACGCCGCCAGCACCTTTTCGGGCTTGTCGATATCGCCCTCCGGCGGGCGAACGAACAACAGAACGGAGCATTTTGCGGAGTATTTGCCTGTGTTTTTCACGCGCGCCGTGCATAATACCGCCGGGCCGTTCCTTTGAAGCTTTACCGGCTCTATCGCAAACTCCGAATACGAGAGCCCGTGCCCGAAGGGGAAAAGCACCCTGTTCGGGGCGAATTTGTCAAAATAGCGGTAGCCGACGTAAATACCCTCCTCATACAGCGTGCGCTGCTTATCCCCGAAATTGGCTGCGGACGGATAATCCTCCAGCGATTTTGCCGCGGTATCGGGCAGACGCCCGCAGGGGGATACGCTCCCGTAGAGCACGTCGCAGACGGCGTTTCCGCTCTCCTGCCCGCCGAGCCAGGCTATGAGCACGGCGGAGAGCTTTTCGCCGTATTCCTCCACCCACGAAAGATCCATGAGGCTGCCGATATTGAGTATGACTACGACCCTTTCAAAACAGCCCGCCGCCAGATCAAGCAGCCGCCTCTCGGCGTCGGTCAGATACCAGCTGCCCTTTTCGGGGACGTTATCGCGGTCCTCTCCCGCGGCGCGGCCGATAACTACTATGCACGCTGCGCGGTCGTAATTTGCGGTCTCGTCCTCGTCAGTCAAAGAATCCGCGGCGGCGTTCCACTCCTCACGGATCTCATCCGTGAATTCGGGATGCGAGTACGGCCAGTGCCCCCACCAGCCCTGTTCGGCACGGTGTTTTTTGGATGCGCAGAGCAGGGCGTATTTTTCCGCAAGGGGCAGGTAGAGGTTTGCGCCGGCGCGTTTCAGCCCGTCGATCAGGTCGATGTGATACGGCGCGTGAACGTCGCCCCCGGAGCCGTAGCCGGTATAGAACCAGTCGTACTGGCATCTGCCGAGGACGGCGACGGGGTCGCTCTTTTGAAGGGGCAGCACGCCGTCGTTTTTTAACAGCACGCAGCTTTCCGCTCCGGCGCGGCGAATGAGCGCGTCGAGCTCCGCAGAAGCGAACCGCATCCCGTCGGGGATCGGCTCGCCGTTTTCGGTATTCATCTCCTGCGAGAGGCCGGTGCCGGTCACGCGGTAAAAAACGCGTGAAAACACTTTACCTATCCCAATGCGTATGCTGCGGAGAGGATCCATTTAAAACTCCTTTTACTCTATCTCCCAAACGAAAGTCGCGCTGTCGGAAAGATCGATGTTCTGGGGATCGATATCCATATCGACGGACTCGTCGACGCACGCTGCGACGCTCATCTTGGCGCGGTAGTTGGTGGGGGAGTAGAACGATACTTCGCTCCAGTTGTAATCGATGGTGAGAAGCTGACCGAGCTTTACGCCGGAAGCCCCCGCAAGCAGCTCCGCGCGGGCCCTCGCGTTCTTTGCGGCGGAGGCCAGCAGCGCGTCTGAAAGCGCTTCCCTGTCCTTTACGGTAAAGCTCACGTTGAGCTCGGGATCGGCGACGCAGAACGCTATTGCGGTCAGCGCGCGGGAGAGCAGCTCCGTATCGAAATCGAATTCAAGATACATCTGATGCTCGCAGACGTAGCCTGTAAACTCCTGACGGAACATCCCCTTCTGATCGCGTACGCTCTCATATTCGGGATATACGTTGAACGAGCCGGTCTTGAGCGCCTCCCTCTCAAAGCCCGCCGTACCCAGCGCCGCCCTCAGCGCCTCCTGCTGCTTTGAAGATCTGGTCATTGCCTCCGCATATACCTTGTCTTTCATGCGCAGGGTGAGCGATACGCGGATGAGATCGGGCTTGACGCTGGCCTTGCCGGTACCCCTTACGGTGATGGTTCTTTCCATTTTTATGCCTCCTTTATCAAGTGATGCTTTATAAATAGATTATCACAGTTGAGCCGCTATTGCAAGCGGGCGTATCCGGCGTATAAAATGCCTGTAAAACAAGTATATTTTCCGTATTCTGTTGACATTGGAAACGAGGATATTATAATAAGAATGATGGGTAAAAAAGCCCAATTCCAACTAACTATTATTTTAATGGAGGATAACTTTAATGAACGCTTACATCGAAGAAGTCATCGCCAAGGTCAAAGCCCGCGACGCCCATGAGCCTGAGTTCATTCAGACTGTTGAGGAAGTTCTCCGCTCCCTCGAGCCCATGGTAGAAAAGCACCCCGAGTATCAGGCGAACGGCCTGCTCGAGCGCCTGGTTGAGCCGGAGCGCGTTATCGAGTTCCGTGTACCCTGGGTGGATCGCGACGGTAAAGTCCAGGTCAACCGCGGTTTCCGTGTACAGTTCAACAGCGCCATCGGTCCGTACAAGGGCGGTCTGCGCTTCGCTTCCCACGTTAA
>JAEEGL017246873.1_pt1 | contig 34522 bp, 27 predicted proteins | sample 9134231 | NCBI WGS metagenome assembly JAEEGL01 (sample SAMN16246548, study PRJNA631951) | gut metagenome | biome: gut microbiome; feature: rumen; material: fiber-attached | host: Bos | place: Iran: Karaj | collected 2018-10
TATTCGACATCCACATTGTTATATCCTGCACACCGCAAAGCGATAAGCCTTATCCCCATGGAACAGAGCTTATCTATAACAAACGAATTTATCTCGTCATTTACAAATACACATACGACATCACAGCCTTCAGCAAGCTTATACGTATCCGGTGTAAGCCGTGTCTCCAAAAACCGTATAGAAAACTCACCTGACACATTCGCAGCTTCAAATGACTGCCTGTCATATTCCTTTGCATCGAAAAAAGCTATCTGTAACTTTGTCATATAATCCACCTGATTTCTAATACAATAACTAATTAAGAAATATTCAGTTTCTTAAGCAATTCGTATCTTTCTTTACTTCTGTCAAAATCACCTTTAAGTTGTTTCTTATTTCTACCGGATTTAAAACCCTGTCGGGCATATCGAAAAATCTGATAAAACCAACAAAATGGCTTTAGCCAATGATGTTTATGATAAGCTTCCCAGTTGTGTTCACCGGCATATTGAAGCCAATGAAACAATCCTTCACTTTTTATACTAGTACTCACTTTCTCAACTGAATTACCACTGCCATTCTTACGTCCAAAGTTGCCGGAAACAAGCAAACATTCCATCAATTGTTCACATACGTTCCCATCAGCCATTCTACACCATGTGATTGTCTCCGGAAGGCCAAGATAAATCTGACACATACGAGTAGCAGTAACAGCAAGAGTATCTAAACCTTTCTCATGAGCAATAGTCTTGAATTCTGAATTCCAAAACTCATCATCAAGATCACGATACACATACATCATCCAGTCAATAACCTGACGCAGACCTAAACCAATCTTCAAATGATTTCTCATATGGTCCAGCAACACCAAACCATTTGCAAGTTTAGGCAACATCGGGAAATCGTGTCCTTCAATATTTCTTATCTCTCTATTATTCAATCCGGAAACAATATAAGATTCTAAATCAATATCCTTATGACTGAATTGCTTATGCAATTCGAAGGTCATCTTGTCTTTAGAAAAAGAAATATGACGATAATTTGCATCATCAAAATCATGTTCAAGAATAAATCCTGAATTACACAACAGTTCCCTTGTTCTATCAAAATCATCTTCAAGAACAAGAAAATCTATATCTCCCATAGTTCGACGAGAAGGATCCTTATAGTTTATTGCAGCAGCATTCCCCTTCATAATGACAAAAGGAATAGACCCACCAACCAAAACTTGCTTTAACTCATCTTCAGAATGAATATATCGAATGTAAGCAGCCTTTTGGCGAAATACAGCTTCCAGCAATCTCTTATCAGTACATTTATCCATAATTTCAGGAGCAATTAAACCAACAACTGATTGAAGAGAAGCTTCATCAAACAAAGTAGACCAATTAACATCTAAAAAAGTTTCAGACTCAGTTGTACCAAACTGAGACTGATTTATAAGCTTCAATAAAACCAAATCATCTTTTGTCATATTATTTAAATTAATCAAATAATATTTGCATAATAGCAAAACGTTATGATCCTGTATTAGATGATGTTCAAGATAAAGTATATACTAGAGATCTTTTCAGAAGAGATTAAAGAAAAAACAACATTACTATTTGAGCCGGTTATACCGGCTCAAAAAATGTATCTGGACGATTAGGATTAAATACTTCGTTACAGGTCATAACCGTAACCAAATCTTCTTTGTCAGACAGATTGATGATGTTATGAGTCCAACCAGGAATCATGTGAACCGCTTCTATCTTTTCTCCTGATACTTCAAATTCTACAGTCTCACCAGTATTGATATTCCTCTCCTGAATCAATCCATGTCCATGAACAACAATAAACAACTCCCACTTGGAATTATGCCAATGCTGGCCCTTAGTAATGCCAGGCTTACTGATGTTAATAGATACCTGACCACATTCTTCAGTATGAACGAGTTCAGTAAATGAACCTCTATAATCCACGTTCATCTTAAATGCATACTTAAACTTATCTGCAGGAAGATATGAAAGATAAAGGCTATAGAGCTTCTTTGCAAAAGATCCGTCAGGCATCTTAGGCATCAAAAGTGTGTTGGGTTGAGTTTTAAACTGTTCCAAAAGATCTACAATCTCACCCAAAGTAACTTTGTGAGTTATAGGCACACAGCAAAAACGCCCGTCTTTTTTAATAACAGTCTCAACACCGTCAAATTCGCAATGCTGCTCTTTGCCTTCAATAAGGTCATACATACCTTCTATAAGATCATCAATATAAAGTAGTTCAAGCTCTGTAGAACGGTCATTTACAGTGAATTCTTCATCATTTGCTACAGCCCAGCAGAACGTTGATACAGCTGAATTGTATTTAGGTCTTGAATGACCCATTAGATTGGGAAAACGATATATGGCTACTTTTGCGCCTGTCTCCTCAGCATATGAAAAGAATAAGTCTTCGCCGGCTTTTTTACTTCTGCCATATTCAGAATCACCGAACCTGCCAGAAAGTGTCGCCTGTATAGAAGAACTGAGCATTATTGTTGCTTTGTTATTATTTTTCTTAAGAAAGTCTAATAATTTGCTCGCAAAACCGTAGTTCCCGTTCATGAATTCTTCTGGATCTTTAGGACGGTTTACTCCTGCGAGGTTAAATACGAAATCGCAGTCAGCGCAAAACTTATTTAGATCAGAAATATCGGAATCAATATCATATTCGTAAATCTCATCAATAGTTATCGCAGGTCTAGTCTTATTCTTTCCATCTCTAATATTCTTAAGGTTATTAACAAGGGCCGTTCCTACCATGCCCTTAGCGCCTGTTACAAGGATTTTCATGAATCCTTCCTCCACACCATCTTATTAACTATACCTACATAAGACTGGATAATTTTAACAACCTTATCAGAAACATTCTCATCTACGTAATCAGGAACAGGAATACCGTTATCTCCATTTTTAACCATTTCAACTGCAGTATCAACAGCTTGGAGAAGGCCATTAGAATCAATACCGCTTATAATAAAACAGCCTTTATCAAGAGCTTCAGGGCGTTCTGTTGAAGTTCTGATACAAACAGCTGGAAACGGATTGCCAATTGAAGTAAAGAAAGAAGATTCCTCAGGTAAAGTACCACTATCTGATACAACAGCAAAAGCGTTCATCTGCAGGCAGTTATAATCGTGAAATCCCAACGGTTCGTGTTGGATGACTCTCTTATCAAGTTCGAAACCTGAAGCTTCAAGTCTCTTCTTAGAACGTGGATGACAAGAATACAATATTGGCATATCATACTTCTCAGCCATTTTATTAATAGCTGTAAACAATGACAAGAAATTCTTTTCAGTATCAATATTCTCCTCTCTATGTGCTGAAAGAAGAATATACTTCCCCTTCTCTAAACATAAACGAGCATGAACATCTGAAGCCTGAATTTTATTAAGATTCATACGTAATACTTCAGCCATAGGAGAACCGGTAACATAAGTTCTTTCCTTAGGCAAACCGCAATCGGATAAATACCTACGTGCATGTTCACTATAAGCAAGGTTAACATCTGAAATAATATCAACTATTCTGCGGTTAGTTTCTTCCGGTAAACATTCATCTTTACATCTGTTACCCGCTTCCATATGGAAGATCGGAATATGAAGTCTCTTTGCGCCAATAACGGATAAACAGCTATTAGTATCACCAAGAACCAAAACAGCATCAGGTTTTATCTCAACCATAAGCTGATATGATTTTGATATTATGTTACCCATTGTTTCACCCAAATCGGAACCAACAGCTTCCATATAAACATCAGGATCATCTAATTCAAGATCCTTAAAAAACACACCATTAAGATTATAGTCGTAGTTTTGACCAGTATGAGCAAGGATAGTATCAAAATATATACGACACTTCTTAATTACTGCTGCAAGACGAATAATCTCCGGGCGAGTACCTACTATGATTAAAAGTTTAAGTTTGCCATTATTCTTCCATTCAGCCATTTTCGAATCTCCCATTATGCCTCAACGATATGAGGTCTTCCTTCTATTTCTTCTTTAACATAATCAGTTGTCATAATCTTCTTAACAACACCATCAACATCAAGCAAGTTAGTATTATGTGATGTATAAGCTTCATCACTTTCTGTTAACACATCACCTTCTACATAGAACTTATCATAGTTCAAACTACGGCCATCAGGAGCTATTCGGAAATAATTGCCCATATCCGTAGCACGCAACTTTTCCTCACGTGTCATTAGTGTCTCATAAAGTTTTTCACCGTGACGTGTACCAATAATCTTTGTTTCAGTTTCACCAAAGATCTTCATTACACCTTTTGCAAGATTTCCAATAGTTGAAGCATCAGCTTTTTGAATGAATAAATCACCAGGTTCAGCATGTTCAAATGCAAAAGCAACTAAATCAACAGCCTCATCAAGGTTCATAAGGAATCGTGTCATGTTTGGATCTGTAATAGTAATTGGTGCACCTCGTTTAATTTGATCAATAAACAAAGGTATAACTGATCCTCTTGAACACATAACATTTCCATATCTAGTACAAGATAAAACCGTACCAGATCTATCAAAAGAAGTTTGAGCTCTGGCTTGAACAATCTTCTCACCTACTGCTTTTGTCATACCCATTGTATTAATTGGATATGCAGCTTTATCTGTAGATAAGAAAACAACTCGTTCTACTTTATTCTCTACAGCAGCTGTTATAACATTATCAGTACCTTGAATATTAGTTCTAACCGCTTCCATAGGAAAGAATTCACAAGAAGGCACTTCTTTTAAAGCTGCAGCATGGAATATATAGTTAGCTCCATAGAGAGCATCTCTTACAGAATCCAAATTACGAACATCACCAATAAAAAACTTAACCTTATTAGCAAATTCAGGATACTGAGCCTGTAGCATGTGCCGCATCCAGTCCTGTTTCTTCTCATCACGGCTAAAAATACGTATTTCACCAATATCAGATGATAGGAAATGCTTAAGCACAGTAGATCCGAACGAACCAGTTCCACCAGTAATTACAAGAGTTTTACCTTTAAATACTTCATTATTATTCATTTACTTGTAATCCCTTCTTATGATATAAAAAAAATGAAATCTATGTTAAACAATTACACATATGAATTTATCAAAGGCTCTTCAAATATTCCATAAAGTTCTCTTTGTTCTCGAGAGCCGTAGTAGTAGGTCTTCCCAGATCATCACGAGCGCCGATACTACAGGAGACTTCAATAAGCGAAAGTTCATTTCGTTCCTTAGCTGATTTTAACTCCTTATCTAGCTCTTCAAAAGTATTTACCTTGACCGCATATGGATAACCGCACGCCTTAGCGATACCAACGATATCAATGTTACTTGCAACGGTAGGCATTCCACCTACAGTTTCATGAGCTCCGTTATTTATAACAACATGAACAAGATTATTGGGCTTATTTGAACCGAGAAGCGCCATGGATCCCATATGCATCAACACAGCCCCATCACCATCTACACACCATATCTTCTGATCGGGCTTATTAATCGCAACACCCAAAGCTATTGATGAACTATGGCCCATGGAACCTACTGTAAGGAAATCATACTTATGAGATTGATCGTTTGCTACACGAGTCTCAAAAAGCTCTCTTGAAGCCTTACCGGTAGTAGAAACGATAGGATCTTCATCCGTTACTGCTACAATGTGCTTAATGATATCTTCTCTTACCATTGTATTGCTATTTTTGTAAACTACCTTCTCATCGTAAGTTAAAGCACCTTTTCTAATTACAAATGCAACGTCTTTACCTATTGAAAGATTATTCTTGAAATCAGCCATCGCATCTTTAACTTCTTCATCAGTTGTTTCTTTACCAATTATGAAGCACTTAATATCCATATCTTCCAGAAGCTTAACAGTAACTTCACCCTGATATATATGCTGAGGCTCATCATGAATACCAGGCTCGCCTCTCCATCCTACGATAAAGATAACAGGTATCGCATACACCTTATCATTAAGTAATGATGCTACGGGATTAATGATGTTACCCTCACCGGAGTTCTGCATATAGACTACTGGAACTTTGCCTGTTGCTAGATGATAACCAGCCGCCAAAGCAGCGCAGTTACCTTCATTAGCAGCTATCACATGGTGATGAGAATCAATACCATATGTATTCATAAGATAATTGCATAATGCCTTTAATTGTGAATCAGGAACGCCAGTATAAAAATCTGATCCAATAATCTCAATCAATTTTTCTACTTTCATCTTAACACCTCATGATAAAGCATATCAATTGTCTCGACATCCAATTGAATAGGATGATTTTTAAGTCTTACAGGATTAACGCTTATTTTCAACTCTTCGAATTGAGAATCTGTCGCAGTGGGCACTTCGAGCTCAAGGCAATTAAAAATCTCAACTAATTTATCTGCACCAGACTTGGCATCAGAACATCCCATTGCTAAACCAATCTCATTAAGTGTATTTTTAAGATACTGCTCTCCTCTTGAATCAATACACTTATCAAGATTATCAATCATCCAAGAAAAAAGAATTCTATCACAAAGAATTGCAGCATGACCATGAGCACATCGGAACAAGCTTGTAATCTTATAGCACATAGCGTGGCCTGCAGTTGTTTGAGTTATATTAATTGCTTGTCCAGCTTTATGGGCAGCAAGAAGCATACCTGCATTCCCTTCTTCAGATCCCTTAAGATATCCTTCCATATTTGCAAGAATATCCTCAATAGCTTCACGGCTGAACTTTTTACTTTCATCAGTGCTATTTACTGACCAGAAAGACTCAATAGCATGACAAAGGGCATCACACATAGTTGACTTTTTCTGATATAAAGGTAATGTCTTTAGAGCATCCGGATCCATAAGAATCGTATCCGGTATAAAACTCTCACTGGTTATACTTTGCTTTGCACCTTCATAGTAAATAACAGCATAACGTGTAGCTTCAGAGCCTGTACCAGCGGTAGTAGGCATTGCCAAAAATGGAATATCATTTGGAATAATCTCTGCTTTAAGCCAAGAACCGTCTTTTCCATCTCCATGAAGATTTGAATATAGCTTAATACATTTTGCAACGTCAATAGCAGAACCGCCACCTACGGCAATTATTGAATCACAACTATGTTCACGAAATAAAGCAACACCTTTAACAACAGAATCATAAAGAGGATTGGGCTGAAAATCAGAGAAATAAACAATTTGATTGCTAACACTTTCTAACTTGTGACTAAACTTATTAAGAAATTTAAATGAGTCATCACATACTAGAAAGACGGTCTTCTTGTCAGATAACCACACATCAATACACTTATAATTGTCCTGAGATGTAATAATCATTTTATTCCTCCGCAGGTATAAGACGAATGATATCTTTGAAAGGCATTAACATATCATCACACTCTTCAGCTCTATGATTCTCAAGAATAATCTCTGCAGCTTTCTTCATTGCTGGGACTTCCGCTCTCATTAGTTGATTTGCATAAATTATTATATTCGCCCCACGCGCCTTCCATTCTTCTTCTTTTATTGAATTAAATGAAGTAGGAACAAGGACTATTGGAGTAGTTACATCTTTCGCACGGAACTTTTCAATAAACTCTTGAATTTCAGAAGGGTCCTTCTTACGGCTATGTATCATTATTGCATCAGCACCTGCTTCGACGAAAGCAAAAGCACGAGTCAGTGCATCTTCCATCCCTTGTTCAAGAATAAGAGATTCAATTCTGGCGCAAATCATAAAATCTTGTGTTCTTTGAGCTTTCTTTCCTGCTCGTATTTTTGCGCTAAAACTCTCAATACTATCCTGCGTTTGTACTACTTCAGTTCCAAAAAGCGAATTTTTCTTCAAACCAGTTTTATCTTCAATGATTACCATTGAAACTCCAAGTCTTTCAAGACTTCGGACAGTATAAACAAAGTGCTCAGTCTTTCCACCTGTATCACCGTCAAAAATGATCGGCTTTGTAGTTACTTCTGTTATATCTTCAATAGTCCTAAATCTACTGGTCATATCAACAAGTTCAATATCGGGTTTACCCTTAGCTGTTGAATCACAAAGTGAAGAAACCCACATTGCATCGAACTGATGAGCACCGCCATCCTGATGAACTACTGTATTTTCAACGATTAATCCTGTCAATCCATCATGAGCTTCCATCGCTGTTATTAAGCCCTTCATTTCAAGAACTCTTTTAAGTCTTCCACGACGAATATCAGGCATAGCAAGATCTGCGCGTGTTCTTTTTTCAATATCCTTATACTTATCATCTGAACTATAAGGATATTCAATCAGTTTTCCCCCGTAGCTATTAAGAATAGAAATAACTTCATCTCTTATGGGTTTTTGAAAACCTGTACACCAATCATCACCATGAACAACATATGTTGGATGTATCTCTTCTAGTATATCCTTGTAGCTCAATGAATTTTGGTCTACAACTCTATATACTCCAGCTACGTTTTCAAAAAGTTTCTTCCTTTCAGACGCTGGTACTAACGGTAAGCGTTTATATGAAGCTACGGCCTCATCAGAAAGTACACCAATAATCAATTTTCCTAATTTCTGTGCCTTTTTAATTATTGAAATGTGACCTCCATGAATTATATCTGTTGAAAAACACATATATACAATACGAGATTCTATTTCTTTTAGTTTACTTGTAACAATTGCTAAATCTTCAGGATTATCGACTTCTGAACAAAGAAGATTTTCAACATCTAGAGCAAAAATATTCGCTGCACCATTCAAATCATTCAAAGCATTTTCTGCGTATACTTTTGTATTTCCAGATTCGCAAAATTCAACTATCTTACTAAGCCACATCAGCCAATCTTCTTTGTTTAATTTATATAATGCCTGCGCTTCCATAGCATCATTAAAAATATCAACACCGACTTTCATAACCTTTCCATCAGAAATTTGAGCCTTAAAATCTTTCTCGGGAAGAGGTAATGTTGATGATACAGTCATACAAGAATCATTAAATGCTAAAACTCTGTCTAACACTTCTGATTCAAAAACAAGATCTCCATGCATTAAAATAATGTCATCATTAAGATAATCTCTAGCACAATATATTGAATAAATATAATTTGTATTATCGTAAACTGGGTTTTTTACGAAGGTAAAATGAATAGGTAAATCTAAACTATTACAATAATTTACTAAAACATCGTCATAATACCCGGTTGTAATAACAACATCTGTTATTCCACATGCTAATAACATTCTTAGTTGACGAGATAAAATAGTATCTTTAGCAGAAACCTCTGTCATACACTTGGGATGTTCTGAGGTTAAGACACCCATTCTTGATCCAAGTCCAGAATTTAAAACTAAAGCTTTCATAATAAACCCTCCTAATTATTTATCGAATAATATACTCTCATATTCAACATCAATAAATGCACGACTTGCGTGATGTGATGATTGAAATTCTGGCGGTGGCGGACTCATATAGTCTCCATATAATTGAGTAAGAATAAGATTATATTCACTTGGTACGGGGAGCAGCATATTTTCAAAAGAATGTCGAATAGATGAATTAAACCATTTTTCAGGAAATATTGCTCTTTTTCCATAGGGCGTCATTATTTCTGTTATTTTCTTTGAATCAGCATTTTGGTTCAAAAGGAATTTCCTCATATTATTTATATAAAAACAAGCTGGTTTTCTAAACAATACTTTCAGGATAGACAGAATACAATTTTTTAATACGCCTCTAGATTTTGTATAATCAATTGTATGTGGAATTAATTTTATTCTATTCATTTTTATATATAATTTTTGAATTAATTTTTTAAAATAATTATCAGGAACAGGATCAAGAGGAAATAAATCAATATTTATTCCAACATCAAAACTATTATTATCAATCGGTTCAAAAGCATGCGTTCCATTTATGCAAATCTTAGCATAGTAGAACGGAAATGAATTCTCTACACTTTGTTCACGCAAATAAAACAAACTAGAATGATCTATTGGAAATGTTGCAACAAATCTTTCATATTCACTTCTTTTCATGCAAATATCTATGTCATCATCCCATGGAATAATACCATTATGTCTTATAGCACCAATTAATGATCCATACATCAAGAAATACTCAATATTATTTTTTGAGCAAAACGAATCTATTTCTTTAAGAATTCTTAATTGTAATTGTTTTAATTCTTCTGATTTAACAGGTCGCATAGCTAAATTCTCATCGTTTTTTTAATGATTTATATAAAGCAACAAGCTTATGTCTATTAACAAATGCAATAATCAATAAAATTAACAGGAAAATATATCGAATAATAAAAGACAAATATAAAACATTACAAAATAGAGATATAAATAAGACAATTATAGATAAAATAGCTATATGCTTCATGTTATAAATACTTTCACCAATTACTTTTTTCATAGCTATATAATCTATTAGCGCTTGTACTATGTAACAAATGATAGTTGTATATCCAGCTGCAATAAATCCGTATTTGGGAATAAAAATGTAATTCAGTCCTAAATTTAAAACAGTTGCTGTAACACTTGCAATCATAGCAAATACAGGTTTTTTGAAGAAATATATGACATTACAAAAAACATAATAAAGAACTTGAAAGAAAACACCGCCTACAAGAGGGGGTATGGCATATAATCCTTCTGAGTATTCCGAAGGAAACATTAAAGTTAATTCCGGTGCTAGAAGAACTAAAAACAAACAACATGCCGCAAATATAATTAGAATACTAATTGTTACTTTTGATATTGCTTTATAATCTTTATTTTTACATTTCTCATAGGTAAACGGAATCAATGAACTATTAACCGCTGTCCAGACAATTAAAACTACACTAGCAATTGATGCTGCAACACCATAATATGCAGTAGCTGTATCATTAATTAATTCAGATATCATTAAACGATCAGAACTACTAAGCAAGAGCGCTGATAAATAATGTGGAATTAATGGCAAATTAAAAAGAAATGCAGGTTTCCAAAACTTTGATTGAAATTTATAATGGCTTTTTTTTGCTAAATAAATATAAAAAGAAATATATGCCAATATCAAAGGCACTTCAGCACCAAACAATCTTGCTTTAAGTCTGTGTTCAGGAAAAAGCATAATAGATATAATCGCAAACGTAGGAGATATTACTGCAATTATAACTGACCAAATAAACGAGGCTTTATATTTGTACTCATATCGTTGTCTTGCAATCCAAAAACTATATGCAGGTTGAAACAAAAAAACCAAAAACATTAATATAAGTTGATAAAGTTCAATATGCAAATAATTTGTAATAATTGGAAATAAAAGAAAAACAACTATCCCAAAAATAAAAGTAATTAGATTAGAAAGCATCAACATCGAGAACGAAAATGAATCTCTTTCATTGGGATAATCCAACATACCATTATTAAAAACGCCGTTCATTAAACAAAACATTGCAATTATGCCAAAAACATTTTGCCAAGTTAAAAATACTGTAACTTGACCAACCTCATCAGATGACATAATCCAAGCAAAAATAGGAATTGTAATATAAGATATACCTTTTGATATCAAACTTGCCAGGAACAAAGCAATTGATGCTTTCACACCTTCAGGTAATCCACTAATTTTCTTTTTAATATGAGATAACATTATTATTTCTTCCTAACCAATCTAAACTTGATCATTGGTTTCAAGGTGCATAGGAAAATATATAAAATAGAGAAAAAAGTAGAAGGTGTTAAAAAATCATAAGACATAGATAGTCTAAACGTTACATATAGTAAAGATATATATATTGCTCCATTACGAACAGACGGCAACCGTTCATATGAATTTCTGCTTTTCTCAACCAAGAATGCTATTAATGCAAAACCAATAATAATACCTAAAAATCCTGCATCACGAAGAAATATATAGTCCGCTGTACATGCAGAATTCAAACTAACTTTTTCTCCAACGCGAATTGAATGTTGGGTAACTAACTGTATATAATTATCAGATCCATGATACTCAACACCAAAAACTACATATAATGCGCTCCAAAAAATATTATATATAGCACCAAACATACCGGAACCAAAAGTTAATCCATCAAATGATAAACGTGAAAAAATCGGATTTTCAATATAGTAATTTAGTAATCCAAATGGAGCCACATAATACATAGATATCGAATCCAAGAAAGAAAAAGATGAGTAACTAACACTCATTCGTTCTCCTGTCATAAACACTATGACAATCATAAGAACTGCTACCAACATAGCAACAAGCATTTTTTGCTTTTTTGTATATTCTCTTTTCTTACAAAAAAACATAGAGAAAAAGAAATATATAACCAGTTTGACTATAGTTGCTCTTGCAGCAAATATAATAGTATCTAATAAAACATTAACAAGAATAATCAATCCAACCCATATTTGTTGTTTGTTTCTTTTTTGCATAATATCAATTGAAAAAATAGCACAAGAAGCAACAACAAACGGCTTAGCAAACCAGTTATAAATAACATTAACTATTGTACTTGAAGAAAAATTATCTTGATGGATATAACGTAAATAAACAAAACCATGTTCACGAATTACAGACAGAGTTTGACCAAGTTTAGTTAATAACCATAAGGAAATAATCAAATTACCTAAAAACAACAACAAATAATTTACATTATTGACCTTTCCGTCTAAATCATAAGAATTATTATCAAACCCAGATATTTTCTTCATTTTTGAACTCAAAATAGCACTGACTGAAAGAAAAGTAATATATGAGAGCATAATACACATATGTGTTTCTGCAACTAAAGGATATAAACCTAATACTCCTGTACATGCTATTGCTGGGAAAACACACCAACATACTGATATAATAGTCATTGGTACAAATAACGTTTTATAAAACGTCTTAATCCAAAATACAGAAATGATAAACAACAAAATATATACAAACGACATATTTATTACTAATCTACTTCTAAACCAACTCGCTTAATGAGATGATCAACAATCCTTTCTGATGCCTTTCCATCTTCAATATTACCGATATAATTCAAAAACTCTTGTCTTTTTAAATCTATTTCATTTTCATCATAATTAGAAATATCAATAATTAATCTTTCGAATGAATCTGCAAACGAATATGGAAACTTTTCTATAGGAAAATATAAACCGCGTTCTTCTTGCTCATAGTGTTCCCTATCAAGAGCATATAAAAAACACGGTTTTTGAGTTAAAGCAACATCAAAAACACATCCAGAATAATCCGATAATAAAACATCAGAAACTAACAAATATTCCGCCATATCATCAAACTGATTTCCATTTATTATTAAATCAGAATATTCATTAAGTAAAGAATCAATATCAATTTTGAGAAGAACCATATTATGAAGCCTAAATACAAATATCCAATCTCCTCCAAATCTCTTATTTAACACAGAAAACAACTTTGAAAAATCAAATGATTTCATTTGGTCAACGCCGCTACATTCAGGATTATTCCTATATGTTGGTGCATATAGAATTATTTTTTTATCAAGAGGCAATTTTAATTTCAATTTTAATAGTTTTACATAATCTTGATTGTTATAAAACAAAACATCAGTTCTCGGGGTACCATATAAATTAACAGGCATTGAATTAACAAAGGCACATTCAAAAAACTTTTGTACCATTTCTGATCCAGCTGTTAACTCATCAGAAGACGAAAAAAAAGTAGTTTCATTCCAAAATTCATTACCTGGTATTTGGGCTCCGATATGCTTTATAGGATTTCCGTGCCAGGTTGAGAAATCATATTGTTTTTTGTTTTTTAAATGTTTTTTTAGATTAAAAAACCTAGATGAATTATCAAACAAAAATGCACCTGCACCGTTTTCCACATATAAACAGCATGTGTTTTTCACATAACAATATTTCAAAGTGTTATACTTCAAAATTCGCACATATGCTGGAATGTCATTCATTTTTGACTTTTCAGAAACAACCCAATACTGAATAATACTTGGATAACGTTTGTTAAATTCAATTGAAATATATTTCGGATTATCGTTATATTGACCATGAAAACTCGAAAACAAAACCCTTTTTTTAGAAACAGGTAAAAAATGGAAAAACATATCAAGCAGATTACAAAAGACGTTAGGAATCATAAAATACTCACTCAAATAAAACTAACAAAAAGCAAAATAAAATACATTTACTAAAAAAACTAAAAACATATTAAAATGTCCCTTAAAACAATATGATAATGCCTTTTTTGAACATATCTTCCAGAATGTTTTCTTACATGTTTTATTCTCTCTATAACAATATCTAAGCGCAAAATCATGACAAAGTTTTCTCTCTATACTAATTAGTTTTTTGCAATTAATATCTGAGCAAAGATACATTGAAAAATCTATAAAATATTGAATATCATTGTTTTCTAAAGTTTTTACTTGATTTGAAATATAATCAAATCTAATTCTTTGACCTTGTTGAATCATAGTATTCTTTCGAATATTCGAAACTTGATTCTCATGAACACGATATTTTAATACAACTATTGGTAATGTTGAAAAAACAAAATCTTCAATAATGGCACATCTCGTCCACAAATCATAATCTTCACTTTGAACATTTTCTGAATAACATAATTTATGTTTATCAATTGTACTTTTTCTAAGACAAATCGAGGGATGCGAAATACCACATTGAAACAATAAAACAGTTTTTATAGCAACGTTGTTTTTTTCAGATTTTCTTTTTTTATTTGATGCCCCAAAACATTGAATGTAACCAGCAAGCAAATCTACGTCTTGGTGTTCGTCCATATAGTTTACTTGTTTCATTATTCTATCCGGGAGAGAAAAGTCATCAGAATCCATTCGAAATATATATTTTCCGGATGAATGTTCAATGCCAGTATTTAATGCTCCTGCAACACCTTTTCTATGTTCATTATTTATAATTTTAACTCTAGGATCATTTTCGATAATACTATTCCATATATCTAAATCATTATATTCAGTAGAACCATCATTAATGATTAATAGTTCAAAACGGCTATATGTTTGTTCCATTATGCTGTTAACAGCACAACGAAAATAATCATAAGGAGTATTATATAAAGGCATAATAATGCTAACTAAATCCATTTTTATTATATTTTTCCTTAAATATTTTCTTCTTCGTATAATTCTATATAGTTCATTACAGTAGTTCTTTTATCAAAAGAACGCTTATCATAGTTTAATTTTCTACTAAAATTAATATAATTTCGAATTTTATAAATATGATCTATTAATTCATTTAGATTCCCTCGATCAACAATAAAATCTTCATTATAGAATACTGTTTCTGGACTTCCACCAGTACGATATGTCAAAACTGGAGTATTACATGCAGCGGCTTCCAAATTAACAGTAGGATAATTCTCGCAATAAGAAAGATTTAAAAACAAATCAGATGCACTATATATGCTAATAAGTTCATCAATACTATTGGTTTTTGTTAATGAAATAATAGATTTGGGCAAATGACGTTGTTGCTGTTCTGTAACACCAACAAGTACAATAATATAACTATTATCTAATCGTTCTGACAGTTTAATAAAATCAGATAATCCTTTATTGTCATCCCATGAAGTTGCTACTCCTAATAAAATATATTTATCATCAATTTGATGTTTGCTCCTAAAATCACTGTTTACATAATGAAATTTCGATGTATCAATACCATTATTTATTACTTTTATTTCATATGAAGAAAGAAATGATGATTTGACATTACTAGATAACCATTCAGATGGAGTTACAATTACCAGATTTGGAATTTTATTTAGTATAGATCTTTTTTTTGCCCAATTTCTATCAGAAAAATCAATATAACTCTTAGGATATGTTCTTAACAAAGGGCAATTATTACATCCTGATTTCCATTTTAAGCATTCAATAGTATCACAATATGCACTATGTCCAGTAAATGGCCAACAATCATGAAGAGTCCATATAATTCTTTTGCCGCATTCACGAAGATAATCAAAAAGAATTTCAATATTAATATAATAACCGTGCAAATTGTGAAGATGAATTATATCAGGATCATATTCTTTAATCCATTTTATAAATTTTTCAGTTGCTTTTTTGCTTCCAAAACCACAACCATCAAAAAGGCGAGCATATAAACCATGTAACCGCACGTCAAAATCATTACCTATTCGAACAGCATATTTCAAAAACTCCTGAGGGACAATATCTCTTCCATAGGCAATTTTCACTTGATGTCCTTGATCTTCTAACGCAGTGGCTAAATCAGTACATATTCTTCCTGTACTGCGTATACCACAAACAACATTTATCATTAAAATTCTCAACTGTTTAACTCCAATTCGAGTTTATCAATAAAGACAGTTTGTTCAAAATGCTCCTCATAGTACTTTCTTGCATTTTTACTCATTTCACTCTTTTTTGTACTATCAATAAATCTAATTATATTTTTCACTAACTCTTCTACATTCTCAGCAGGTCCGCAAAACCCACAATTTGCCTCCAATATTACATTATTAGTCTCACCATCAATTGCACCAATAATTGGTTTTCCTGCTGCCATATATGATTGTACTTTTCCCGGTAATGTTAGAGATAAAAAAGGATCGGATTTGAGTGTAACCAATACTGCATCTGCCAAATCATAAAATTCAGGCATGTCCTCAACTGGTCTGCGACCATAAAAAATAACATTATTCAATCCTTCAGCTAGTTTTCTTAATCGTTCCAAATCAGAACCATTACCAACAATATGAAATATAATTTTTTTATCTTTTAATTGCTTAGCTGCTAATATAATTGTTTCTACACTCTGGATATCACCTATATTTCCAGCAAATAACAAATCGACTGTATCATCAGTCTCTTTGAAAGGAAGATATGAAAAAATACTTTCGGCATATTGAGGCAAATATACAATATCCTTAGTAGAAATATCAAACTGATTTATTAAATACTCACGAAACGACTTACTTGTTATTAAAATTTTGTCAACACTTCGGTATATCTTTTTTGAAATATAAAAGAAGAGATTATAAACAATTGAATTTCTCTTTATACCACCTGCAATAAGACTTTCCGGCCATATATCGAGACAATATAAAACAATTGGAATGTTATGTTTTTTCTTCAGTTTTATAGCAGGTTCTGCCATCATTACAGGACTAAGCTGATTAACGAAAATAACATCATAATCAGTATAACTAAACAATTTGTGATTATTTAGAAAAGCAGAGGCTTTATAAGGATATGAGAAATAATTTAAAAATCTATAAAAAACACCCTTCTTTCTTGGAATAATAGGACATCGATGTACTTCTACACCGTTTATTACTTCGCTTGAATGAGCATTATTTTCATATCCACTATATATCTCTCCTTCAGGATAATTGGGAACACCTGTAACAACAGTAACTTTATGACCGCGTTTAACCAAACTTTCACAAATATCAGTAATTCTAAAGGGTTCGGGATAATAATACTGACAAATAACAAGAATATTCATTAAAGATTTCCCTCACGCTTATGAATCTCACCAGTTCCGCCTTCAACGACACTCTTGTCACCTTTGAAGACTCCTACTGAACCCAAGAAACATTTAAGATCCATTCCAAGACTTAAATTGCTGCAATAATAACCGTCAAGTTTTGCTTTAACAGGGATTTCAAGTTCATCTCTACCGTTGATCTGAGCCCATCCCGTAAGACCGGGTTTAATGTCGTTGGCACCATATTTATCTCGCTCTGCTGTTAGAAGATCCTGATTCCAAAGTCCTGGTCTGGGACCAATTACTGACATGTTTCCGATGAAAATATCCCATATCTGAGGCAGCTCATCCAAACTGTGCGCACGGATGAACTTGCCTGACTTTGTTATGTATTGCTCGGGCTTTTCAAGCATATGTGTCGGTTTATCGTGAGGTGTGGACATCTTCATGGATCTGAACTTATGAAGTGTGAAATACTGTTTGTCTTTGCCAATCCTCTTTTGTGTAAATAGAACGGGACCGGGATCATCTATAACTATCCAAAGCGAAAGAAATAAGAACACAGGAGATAAGATGATAAGACCGCCAAATGAGAGAATGATATCAAACAATCGTTTAAAAACTTTTTCATAAGTTCCGGCTTTGTGCTCGGTTCTTCCTACAGCTTCCAAATGCCCTTTCACTCCATCTGCATTGGCTTTTTCCGTCTCATCCTCAATAAAGACTACTTTCTTACCCTGCATGGGATTTTGTTGATCAGGCCTATTCTTGTATACAGATGCTGGCTTTTTAATAGCAGCAATTAAAGCTAATATCAGTAGTATTGATCCGATAACTGAAAGAATGATCCAAAGCCAGAGCATTACTTTAATATTTCCTCTAATTTCTCGATAACATAGTCCACATCTTCATCAGAAAGTTTGGTATGAAGAGGAAGTGTAATTAAATTATGGTAATAGTCGAATGTATTAGGGAAATCTTTTATGTCCCAACCAAGATCTTTATAGGCGGTCATCATTGGCATCGGCTTAAAATGCACATTTGTGGATACGCCAAGTTCAGCAAATTTGGTAATTAACTCATTTCTCTTTTCTAAAGAAATGTCAGGTATCCTGATGAGATACAAGTGATTTGAACTGTCCATATTCTCTGTGTGATGAACAAGATGGCTGATACCAAGTCTGTCACACACTTCATCGTATCTCTTGATTATCTCTATTCTTCTTTCAAGGAGTTCATCGTATCTGTCGAGCTGCCTTAATCCAATGGCAGCCATGATATCAGTCATGTTGCACTTATACCAAGGACCGATGATATCATATTCCCAAGAACCGGCATTGGATTTTGCAAGTGCATCTTTGCTCTGGCCATGAAGGGATAACAACTGATACATCTTATAGATCTCAGCATTATCAATGCCATCTTTCGGTGTCCAGGTAGAAGCTCCGCCTTCAGCGGTAGTAAAGTTCTTAACAGCATGGAATGAGAAGGATGTGAAATCCGCAATGGCTCCGCAATTTCTCTTAATCCCCTTAACACTTCTGCTTCCGCCTAAACTGTGAGCACAGTCAGCGATAACTGCTACTCTGCCAATTGATTTTTGGATCCTTGAAGCAAGGTCACCTAAAGGTTTTCCATCACTCTCTTTAGGAACAAAGAGATCCTTCTTCTTCTCTACTATGGCAAATACTTTATCGTAATCACAAACTATGCCGCCAAGATCAACTGTAATGACGGCTTTGGTCTTGCTGGTTATTGCTTTCTCAAGTGCATCGTAATCCATCTCAGGCATATGAGTCTCACTGTCGCCGTCTTTCTGGATATCAATAAACTTAACTGTTGCACCGCAATGAATAACGGCCGAAGCAGTAGCTGTATATGAATAAGCAGGAACGATTACTTCGTCCCCTTCACCTATTCCTAAAACTCTTAGATTCAGTTCTTCAGCAGAAGTGGCGGAGTTAAGACATACAACACGGTTGCTCCATCTTTCAGGCTTACCTTCTGTATCGTATGTGTTATTTCCATTTTCTATATAAGCTGCTAAACGTCTCTCTAAAAGCTTTACTCTAGGACCGGTCGTTATCCAGCCGCTCTTCAAAGTCTCTACTACTTCTGCAATCTCACTCTCGCTAATATCCGGAGGAGAGAAAGGAATAAATTTCTTGTCATCTAACTCCTGACTGCGCTGAAGGTTGACAAACTCGTTAAATGAGTCGACATCACCCTGATAACTGAAGAATGAGGAATAATCTCTGAATTGAAGCTTGTTATCTTTGCAGAATCTGATGATAGCTTTTCTGTGCTCTTTATCGACAGTAGCATCAGCAAGGAAAACTGCTTTGATCTTATTCTTTGTTACAACTGATGCAAAATCATCACTGCCATATACAGGAATACCATCCATCATCATGCCGGCATTCTTATTGCTGCTGTCTATTATAGCAACAGGTCTGTATTGGATACCGATGTTAAGAAGCTTTATTGTCTGGCTACCGTTTTCTTTAGTGCCAATAACAAGAGCATTAATAGCTTTTGCTTTACCGATTTGCCTTTTCTCCAATACGGCCAGTCTGTATGCAAATCTAATAAATCCCACTGCAGCCATCTGCATCGCAGCACCCATAAAATAATATGAAATCGGCATTCGCTGAATAAATAGAACTGTAGCAATAATATGGATCACAGCAGTGATCACATTTGCAAATACTATGCGGTTTACGTCTCTGATTCCGGCATATCTCCACATGCCGCCATATAATCTGAAAACGATAAACAGGATTATGCAGATAATAGTGTATACCGGAGCAAAGTGAATAACGGTGTAAAGATATTTCTCGATAAGCGGATCTAATCGATTGTTGATGGAGAATCGTAATAAAAGAGCTAAGAAATAAGATGCATTAACTGCCACTATGTCGAGCAGCATTATAAAGAAATCATATTTAAAAAAGCGTTTTATCTTATCCATTTTGTGTAAGCACTACATTTCTATTGTTTTGATATAATCTCGAGTCCTATCTTGACTCTTGATACCCGGCCGAACATATTTAATTCGATTATCGCAATCCTCTTGTGTCTGTTTATCTGCTTGATAGCACCTTCAAGACCGATAAGAGGCCCGGAGAGTATCTTGATATTATCTCCTTCGATCATGCCGATTGATGAACCTAAGACACCGTTATTGTTGTAAGCATTATTAATTAGGTATTCCTCTTCTTCCCTTACGGGAGCAAACTCACCGTCTGAGGAAAGGATTACTTCAAACTGACCTGATCTTGAGAGTTTGTCAGCAAAGTCCTTGATCCTTTGTTCATCAGTCCTGACGAACAGATATCCGGGGAACAGGACTTTCTTTACAGTCTTCCACTTCCCGGCCTCTTTCCTGTTCTGTTCGATCAAAGGAACAAAACAGTCATCATAGAGATCTTCTGAAACATAATCAGATATCCATTGACTGAGCTTGCGCTCAGAACCAGTAGCTGTCCAGATAACATACCACATGTTCAAGATCCTTCCGTAAATAAGCCATAAAACTCTAATACCGACATTATCGGCATCAGAGCAGGATTGCTTGGATTAATATGTCCGGTTCCTTTTGCAACGCGCAAAGCTCGGGCGACGATTGCTCCGGGTTCCTTCCTGATTGATATAGAATATCAAATAATTATTATATAGCATTTGTACTAATGTACAAACGTTTTGTGTCCTTTGGCTTGGATTTTTATAGCGAATTAGCGCATTTTATCAAGTTTTTGCTTATATATAATTTATATATAGACAAAACTAATGATGTTTTGTATTATCGTTTTTGTAAAATTCTATTTACAGGCGTAAATACTCAATACTTTATAAGTTTTCTAAGGAGATTTGTCAATGAATGACAATAATGGCGAGACCGTCATTGATCTGATCGAACTGCTCGGAGCGTTCATCAAGAAGATCTGGCTGGTGATTATTCTTACTATCGTTGGCGGCGGAATAGCTTTCGGATATTCTTTCCTTTTCATCAAACCGCTATATAAATCCAGTGCACTCATGTACGTAAACAACTCCGATATCTCTGTAGGTAATACGAGTTTTACGATCTCAAGCGCACAGCTCTCTGCTGCTAAGTCTCTCGTTGATACATATTCGGTAATCCTGGAGTCAAGATCCGTTATAAATGACGTTATCCGCCTCTCCGGAGTTAATTACACATATGAAGAGATGGCTTCAATGGTCGAAGCTAAGGCTATAGACAATACCGAGGTCTTCAAGATCACTGTTACTTCAACCAATGCCAAAGAAGCTGAGATGCTCGCCAATATGTATGCTAATGTCCTTCCTGAGAAGATCACGAACATCGTTAACGGAAGCGACGTTAAAGTAGTTGACTACGCTGTAGTCGCATCCCACAGATCATCTCCTTCATATACTAAGAATACTGCGATCGGAGCTCTACTTGGATTTGTTCTTGCAGCTGCGATCATTGTAATCGGTTATCTCCGTGACGACATCATCCACTCCGAGGATTACCTCGCATCTACTTATCCTACCATTCCTCTCCTTACTGTCGTTCCTGATCTTATCGCTTCAAGATCCAACGGTTACGGATACTACAGTTACGGCGCAAGGAAGAGCAGCAGCCAGATGAAAACCGCTTCCACACCTGCAGCAGCTCCTGCATCAGGTGATTCCAAGAGCCCGTTTGTAATTGAGAAGAAGGCAGAAACGGATGGTGATAAGTAATGGCTGATACAAAGACTAAAAAAGAATTAAAGACGGAAGAGAATATCAGGAACGAGCGCCGCTTTATGATCGGCCCTAGGCTCTCATTTGCTGCGGCTGAGTCTTATAAGCTCTTAAGAACTAATATTATGTTCTCTTTCTCAGATGACACCTCTACAGATGGTAAGGTAATTGGCGTTACTTCTTCTGTTCCTGGCGAAGGAAAGAGCATTACTTTATTGAACTTGGCTTATACATTTGCTGAGTCCAATAAGAAAGTACTCTTGATTGAAGGCGATATGCGTCTTCCCACCCTTTCAAACAGACTTAAGCTTAAGTCAGCACCGGGATTATCCAATCTTCTTGTCGGTCTGAACTCTATCAATGATGCTATCCAGCACTTCACGACAGGTAAAGAAGGCACAAAGCCCGCTACAGTTGACGTTATCGTAGCAGGCACTATTCCGCCCAACCCTTCAGAGCTCCTGGGTTCTTCCCGTCTTGAGTCTCTGTTGTCGATCCTTCGTAAGAATTATGACTATATCTTTTTAGATCAGCCTCCGGTTACAGTCGTAACGGATGCTCTTATTACCTCTAATTATACTGACGGTACAATTATCGTTGTGCGTAACAATCACACGAACAGGGGCGCTCTTGCTGAGACAATGAGACAGTTAAAGCTCGTTGATGCCCGTGTTTTGGGATTTGTTTATAACGGTGCAAACGATGACAGCCGTAAATATTATAAGAGAGGTTATTATAAGAAAAAGGATTACTACTATAAGAAGAGCTGATTCTTATGATTGACTTCCATTCGCATCTTCTTCCCGGAATAGATGACGGTTCAGACAGTATTTCCGTATCTGTTACCATGCTCGGAGCATGGAAAGACCAGGGAATCAGCGATGTGGTGGCAACTCCCCATTTTTACGCAGACCATAACGATCCCGAGAGATTCTTATCAAGGCGCAATAAGGCATTTGATTCACTGGTTTCTGCCATTGAATCAAAGTCTCCTGCCCTTTTGGATTACCTTCCTCAGATAAGACTTGGCGCCGAAGTACGGTTTTTTGACGGAATAAGCAGATTTGACGGTCTTCACGAGCTATGTTTGGAAGGAACAGACCTTCTGCTTCTGGAGATGCCTTTCAGGACTTGGACTTCGCGCATGATTGACGAAGTTGGCGTTATCGCTTCGACTACGGGTATTATGCCGGTTGCAGCCCACATAGAGCGTTATCTTGACCAGCCAAGATCACTTGTTAAGGCTTTCCTCGATCTTGATATATACTTTCAGAGCAACTGCGAGTTCTTCCTTGAGCCTTCTACGTCAAGAAAGGCGCTAAAGATGCTCAAGAAAGGCGTTATAACCTTTATCGGTTCTGATGCGCACGGAGTTGAACACCGCAGGGTCAACATGGGTCCTGCCCTTTCTGTTATATCGCGTTCTTTGGGAGACACCTTTATTACCGAACTTACAGAACGCCAGTATGATATAATCGAGCAATTTGGAAATGACTATTTCTAAAGAGAAGAAGGTTTAGATTAATATGAATAAGACAGCAAAGATAATAATCGGATGTGTTCTGGCAGGAGGAGCCGTATTCTGTATTGTTAAAGTCGCTATGATGCTTTATCAGCCCAAGCCGACTGTTACAGCAACTATGTCAGCTACCACCACAACCGAAGAGACTGAATATACAGCACCTGACGAAAGTGCCGCAGTTATACCTACCTATACCTCTGTCACAACAGCTGAAACAACGGAATCTTACGTATCCCCTGTCGATTTTGAGACATTGCAGGCTGCTAATGCCGATATTTATGCCTGGCTGAAGATCGAAGGAACGGATATTAGTTATCCTGTCGTACAGGCTCCCAATAACGACGAATACTATCTGACACATAACAGCGATGAGGAATATTCCTCTGCCGGTGCCATATTCAGCGAGCATGTCTATAACGGACGTGATTTTACTGATCCTGTTACCGTGTTATACGGTCACCACATGATGTCAGGCGCAATGTTCGGCAATCTGCAGAAAGACTTCACAAATGACGAACTCTGGGATTCCGAGCCTGTAATTGAGATCTATCTGCCTGACAGACTGCTTAAATTCCAATGTTTTGCTGCTGTTCCTTATGAAAGAAGGCATATCCTTTATTACCATGACTTCACCGATGAAGAGGTTTATACGTCATTCTTTGAAGGTGTCATGTCCACAAGAAGCATGGAGGCAAGATTCCATGAGAAATATGCTCCGGAGTACGGTGACAGGGTAATTGTGCTGTCCACATGCCTTATCGGCAACAATTACAACAGGTTCGTTGTCATGGGAAAGCTCGTTTATGACTCTGCTGAATGTTGATATTTGTGCAATTTGAGAGTTTTATGTTCACTTTTTTGTTTACAAAGTGATTACAATTCTTAAAAAATTTGTATTTTTTTAATTGTTATTATAGAATCATATTATTCTTAAAGAAAGGAGGAGTATTCGTAGTGAAAAAGCTTATATCTACAGTTGCTGCACTTGCTATCGTATTTACCATGGGTGTTTCAGCATTAGCTGACGGACTTCCGAGCCCTACATCCGGTACTAAGATTACAGGTACAACTGATGCTTCCGGTATCGAAGTAGTTGTTGATGATACAACACTTACATCTGATCAGCAGAAGACAATTGATGCTGCTGTTACTGCTGCTGCAGGAGCAAATGCTGATGTTGCTAATATTGACATTTGTGATGTTTGGATCAAGGATACAACTTCTCAGCAGGATGTTTCCAAGACATATACCGGATATCCTTTGACTGTTGTTTTCTCATTCGATGATGCAGCTAACGTTGTTGCTGTTCTTTATTGGGATGATACAACCGGTTCATGGGATGAGGCTAAGTTCTCTATCAAGGATGGTAAAGTTGAAGTTACTTTCGATCACCTCTGTAACGTAGCTTTCGTTATTAAGAAAGGTTCACAGAGTAGTTCTTCAAGTAGTAGCTCATCCAGCGGCAAGAGTTCTGCTCAGACTGGTTATGATGGTCTTGTATACATCGTTTCCGCAATCGTACTTGCGTCTGGAGCAGTTTTCTTCTTCAGCACAGCTAACAAGCAGAAAACTGTAAAAGAAGTGATGTAATTTTTTGGCCAAAAAGTTATTTCAGTCTTGAAGGGGCACCTGATGAGGGTGCCCCTTTTATATTGTTTATGTTTTTAGGTTGCTTTGCTTAGGACACCACCACGACATGATAAGACGGAAATTATCATGTAATCGAAGCGCAGACAAAATAGTAGGAGTTGTCCCATCGAGGTGATCACACTATGAGACAACTCCCTATATACACCGTTCTGAGCCTTCCCAGACTTCAGATCTCAGCTATTTTACCTTTGTAAGGATTCGAGCAAACGCCGTTACTACCAAAATCATATGCCTTACAATCGATAATATAGTCTGCCTTATCTGTTAACATAATACCATCGGATCCAAAATAATACCACTTACCATTTGAATTCAGCCACTTATTTCTGTAAACAATTCCGTCAGATCCGGTATAATACCAGCCTTTTGTTGTCTGAATCCAGCCGATCTTCATCTCACCATCGTCACCAAAATAGTAGATATCTGATGATGTTCCGTCTTCAAGCAATATTCTCAGGCCGCCTTTAACCATGGTACCGTTGGTCTGCATGAAGTAATACCATTTATTGTTTATCTTATGCCAGCCTGTATAAAGCTTGCCGTCATCACCGTAATAGTGCCAATTATTGGATGCCGACTGATACCAACCCTTACAGTTCTGACCATCGTGATCCAAACATTTGCCGAATGGATCAAATGAATAGCTCTTGCCGTCGATCATGTAATCGTATGTATTGACCATCCTACCGTTGTTATCAAAGTAATACCAGGTACCGTCAACATTAAGCCACTTGTTGCGGTACATAATACCGTCAGAACCTACATAATAAGAAACATTACCGCCTGTTCTTTGCTGCACCCAGCTGACATCCTCACTGCTCAACTGAGTCCATCCATAAGCAGGTTTTGCCGTCGTATAGTTGGTGCAAACACCGTTGGAATCAAAGTTATATTTCTTGCCGTTGATAAAGAGATTTTCCTTATTAAAGACCATCTCACCATAGAAATTGAAGTAATACCATTTTCCGTCGAGTTTTAACCAGGTATCACTGTAAGCTGTACCATCCGACTTCGCATAATACCATCTGGCACCGGATCTCTGCCAGCCCGGTGTATAGTTCAAAGCACCGTTTGAGGTAAGCATCCACACTTTCTTATCCCTGAATTCAACACCTTTACCGGTTGTCACAACACCTGATGACATAGTATATCCGTTGAAGTAATACCATTTGCCGTTGATCTGCTTCCAACCGGTTGCCATAGAACCGTCAGCATTAAAATAAGACCATTCGCCACTAATATACTTATACCACGTGTTTCTTCTGTACCTGCCGTTAGCATCACAATCGTATAAAGTCGTCAGCTTGGCATCACAGCACTGGCCATAGACCATAAGCCCGTAATCCTGATAGTCGTAATTGCCAAAAGCATACATATACACTTCATCGATAAAGCAATACCACTCACCGTTTACCGATCTCCAGCCTGTATAAGCAGCGCCGTCTGAACCTACATAACGCCAGTCTCTTAAGTTCTGGTACTGGGGATCTCTCCTGTTCTTTGTGTAATCGTGCTCGCCGCAGTCGATCCACTTATTTTTTTCCATTGCTCCGTTCTTATCGAAGTGATAGAGCTTTCCGTCAATAAACGTCCAGGAATCAGTTATGGCTTTGCCGTCACTATTGAAGTAATACCAGGCTCCGCCGATCTGTTTCCAGCTGTCCTTAACATACTCCGTATCGGATGTATAGTAACGCCAGCCGTCACTGTTATTGCCTCTCCACCCTGTCGAATCAGCCATGGATATGGCCGGGACAGATGTAAAGATCATGCCGGCTGTCATCAAAACTACAAGGATCTTATTAAATCTCATATATCGTCCTCCGGTTACTTAGTATCTCTTCCGTTAATTGGATTAAGGCATACACCCTTATAATCAAAGTCGTAATACTTATCAGCTATGAGTGATGTATTTGAAACGACCATCTGGCCGTCTGATCCGAAGTAATACCATGTGCCGTACCAGTTAAGCCACTTATCTTTATATTCGGTTCCGTTTGTATCGTAGTAATACCAGGCATATTCATTGCCGATATTACCGGTATATCTCTTGTACCAGCCGGTTATCTTCTGTGCTTTGGCATAAGGATTCAAGCAAGCGCCGTCCTTGTCAAATGAGTATTCAACTCCGTTGATAGTAACGTTCTCAACATCTGCGAGCATCTTCTCATCAACGAAGTAATACCATTTGCCGTTAATCTGACACCATTCGTTATAACAGAGATCTCCGGCAGGGGTAGCATAGCACCAGAAGTCGGATATGCCTTCTCCCGTAAAATGGTACCAGCCCGTAAGCATCTCTCCGGACGGTTTAAAGTAGTAATCAGCACCGTTTATATGTGTAAAACAGTCAGAGAACATAGATCCGTCAGTATTGAAGTAATACCAGGAATTGCCGATCTTTTTCCAGTAGTCGCACTTTTTGCCGTCTTCGTCGTAATATCTCCAGTTATACCTGTTATATTCATCAACTTCCATATACCAGCCGTGATATGCTTCATTAGTCCTTGCAGCATCAGGGTTCTGACAAACGCCGTTGTGATCAAATGAATATACCCTGCCGTTAATGACAAATTTGCTGACATTGGTTACAAGCCTGTAATCGGATGTGAAATAGTACCATTTGCCGTCAAGCTCGAGCCATTGATCCTTTATAAGCTTGCCGTCTGAACCTGCATAATACCAGGCATCGGAATCCTTGATCCAGCCGGTAATGAGATAACCGTTGTCGGTAAACCAATAGTAATCACCATCAGCGACAACGTTATATTGACTGCCGGTAAGCATCCATCCGCCTTCCTGGAAATAGTATGTCTTACCGTTTATAGTCTTCCAGCCGGAATTATCCTTACCGTTCTCAAAGTAATGCCAGTAATATCTGTATTCCCTGATGAGCTTATCCCTATAAAAGTATTTGCTGGAGTCCGAATTTACCACCTGTTCCACACATTCCCTGAACCAGCCGTTCTTAGGTGCCCTCATGCCAAGAGGGTTCTTGCATGCGCCGTTAGCAGAGAAGCTGTAATACTTCCCGTGTATCCTGTAGTTCTCGATTCCAGAAAGCATAATGCCGTCGGCATTAAAGTAATACCAGGTTCCGTCAACCTGCTTCCAGTTCTCTTTTACAAAGCCGTCTTCCGTCGTATAGTACTTCCAGTCGTTTCCGTCCTGTATCCAACCGTTCGAATCAGCAAGAGATGTCGAAGGAATAAATGAAAGCATAACGCCTGCGGTCATGACTGCTGAAAGGATCTTCTTAATTCTCATAAGAGCGACCTCCAAAAAATATATGTGTATATTATAGTCTCTATTTATAGACAAAGAACCCGACTGATATATTTTCCCTCAGAATTACTCCTATTTGATCAATAATATCCAAATAAAAACAGATTCCCGCAAAAGAACGGGAATCTGTTGTATTAAAAACTGATCAGTTATTTGATTCGATTAAGCCTGTCTCGGATTATTTGGATTCATGCAGGCACCATTCTTATCAAAGTCATATATCTTATCATCGATCTCATATTCTAAAAATGTGACCATTACCCCGGATTTATCAAAGTAATACCATTTACCTGAATAACTGAGCCACTTATCCTTATACTTATTTCCGTTGGAATCATAGTAGTACCAATAATAATTTATATTTCCGGGATCCCACGAAGTGCAGTACTTAAACCAACCGGTTATCATTCCGGTTTCTCCGGAAGGATTCTTACAGACGCCGTTCGAATCAAAGCTGTAATACTTCCCGTCGATCAAGTAATTATCAACATCTGACACCATAATATTTTTAAAATCTATAAAATACCATTTTCCGCCGGAATAAACCCACCTGTCATGATAAGAAGCTCCATCTGCTCCGGCATAATGCCAATAAGTACCGTGATCATTTGAAGTCTTTACCCAACCGGTAAGCATCTTTCCGTTATCATCAAAATAGTAATATCTTTTATCAATATATGCAGTTCCTACACTGGCAATACCATTACTAAAGTAATACCAGGCGCCATCTATTTTTTTCCAGCCTTCATATTCATTGCCTTGTTCATCAATATAGCTCCAGGAATAACTGTTAAATGTAGTAGATCTCTTCACCCAACCGGTTCCAAGATCAGTTGTACCGGAACGGTCAACACATGCACCATCGGAATCAAATGTATAATAGATGTCGCCTATCTTATAATTGACAGCATTGTAGATCATGCGTCCGTAATGATCGAAATAATACCATTTGCCGCCGCTATTTAACCATTGATTGAAATATATTTTTCCATAGAATTCTCCGCTCGGATTGGCATAGAACCAATTAGTTCCGCTATTTATCCACCCGGTAAGCATTTCTCCGCTGCCTTCTTTAAGATAATACCTGCTGGAGTTAATATATACAGGTAAACCATACGTGCCGGTGACCATCTCTCCACTGGGATCATGAAAGTAATACCATTTTCCTCCTATGTTTTTCCATCCCGTTGATATTTCTCCGTCACTGTCCACATATAACCAGGAGGTCTTTATATAGGAATCAGAATAATCAGAAGTAGAAGAGATGACTGTATAACTTACTTTATTCCAGCCGGTACTAAACCAGGTCTTGCCATCATCCGGATTTAAACATTCTCCACTCGATGAGAAGTCATATAACTCATCACCAACCTCGAAATTTGAAGCATCGCTGACCATATATCCCGTAAAAGAAAAGAAATACCATTTGCCGCCGATCTTCTTCCAGGTACTTTTCAGGAATCCGTCTTCATACGTGTAATATTTCCAGCCGTTATCATCTTTATACCAACCTGCAGAATCTGCCAAAGATGTCGTTGGAATAAAAGACATCATCATACCGGCTGTTATTACAGATGCAAGAATCTTCTTAATACTCATATGCTATCCTCCCCATAATTAGATGGTTATATTAAAACATAATTTATAGTCAGATGCACTTCATATTGTTCGAATATGTCTATATAAAAAACTGATTCCCGCTTTTAACGGGAATCAGCTACGGTTAATCAACTAATACATTTTTTACTCTACTTTGACGTTCTTGGATTATTCGGATTAAGGCAAACACCATTCCTGTCAAAGTCATAAGCCTTACCTTCAGATTCTATAAAGCATCTTTCAAAGTTGACCATTTTACCCTGCTTGTTGAAGTAATACCATTTGCCTGCATAATTGAGCCACTTTTCTTTATACAACTCACCATTGGAATCAAAGCAGACCCATGAATATTGCCAGCTCGGTGTTTTCTCATATGCACCATATCCATATCCGGTGCAAACCTTATACCATCCGTTTTTCTTTCCTGTTACTCCTGAAGGATTTGTACAAACTCCGCTTGAATCAAAACTGTATAAGTTCCCATCGATCATGTAGTTCTCGGCATCATACAGCATCATGCCGTTATCATCGAAGTAATACCACTTTCCTCCCTGATTAAGCCATTTATTCTTGTAGAGGGCGCCATCTGATCCGGCATAAGACCACCAACTGAAACTGCCGTTAGGAGCCGTATATTTAAACCATCCGGTTACCATCTGACAGCTATCATTAAAATAATAATAATTCCCATCAATGTAACGTCTTCCCGTATAAGCTTCGCCTGTATTATCAAAGAAATACCAACCGCCGTCTATCTTTTTCCAGGAGTTATGGTTTTCACCTTGTTCATTAATATAATGCCATGAATAACTGTCAGCATATCTGGATTTCTTCACCCATCCGCTGCCAAGCTCAGTAGTGCCTGACGGATTGATACATACACCATCTGAATCAAAGGAATAATACACTTTTTTGATCTCATAGTTGACGGCATTTTTGATCATTACTCCGCCAATACCGAAATAGTACCATTTGCCGCCACTATATAACCATCTATTCTGATATACATTTCCGTTGGAATCAGCATAGTACCAGTTAATGCCGTCATAGATCCATCCGGTAAGCATCTCTCCGCTGTTTTCTTTGCAATAGTACAGATCACGGCCGATTTGATATGGTCCCTCTCCCTTCTCGCATTGACACATTTTTCCGTTATCACCGATAAAGTAATACCACTTACCATCGATCTTGTGCCATTCTTTATAAAGCTCGCCGTCACTTCCGGTATATGTCCAATAATATCTCAATATAGGAACATCCGTTGGATAGGAAAAATCAGTTGCCGTATAGCTAACTTTATTCCAGCCCGCACTTAAACTGGTCTTGCCGGCAGGATCCAGGCATTCACCGCTGGCTGCAAAATCATAATACTTATCATCGATTTTATAGTTTTCGGCACCAGCAACCATAAAACTCTTAAAATTGAAGTAATACCATTTTCCGTCTATTTCCTTCCAGGTATTATATACAAAGCCTTCTTCATAGGTGTAATACCTCCAGCCGGGCACTTCATGGTACCACCAGCCTGTAGAATCAGCCATTGATGTTGTCGGGATAAAGGACATCATCATTCCGGCTGTCATCACTGCTGCAATTAGCTTCTTTAAACTCATACTAAACCTCTCTGAAATTTAAGTATCAGTTATCATTAACTGAAATCACTCTTTCTCGGATTATTGGGATTCAAACAAACGCCGTTCTTATCGAAGTCATACATCTTATCTTCAGATTCGATATAGTACCTGTCGTTATCAGCCATATAGCCGTCCTCGTCGAAGTAATACCATTTGCCGGCAGAATTGAGCCACTTATCCTTATACATCTCACCGTTGGAATCAAAGTAGACCCATCTGTAATGCCATCTGGGTGTTGTCTCGTAATGGCGATATCCATATTCGTCTGCCTTCTTAAACCAGCCGGTCTGCTTTCCTGATAATCCGGAAGGATTCTTACATGCTCCGCTCGAATCAAAGCTGTAATACTTGCCGTCGATCAGGTAGTTCTCGACATCAGAAACCATCATGCCCCAACTGGTGAAGTAATACCATTTACCGCCCTGATTAAGCCATCTTTCCTCATATACAGCACCATCAGGTCCGGCATAAAGCCAATAACTATGATCCGTATTTTTTTCATAAATCCATCCAGTAAGCATTTGGCATTCTTTATTAAAATAGTATCCTTTTCCGTCAATACTATAGCTACCCTTGTATGCCTTGCCATTTTTACTAAAGTAATACCAAAAACCATCTATTTTCTTCCAACCGGTATAGTATTCTCCCTGTTCATCTATAAAGTACCAAAATGAGTTACCGGATCTGTCCGCAATCTTTACCATTCCGGTACCAAGGTCGGTTGTGCCTGACGGATTTATGCACGCACCATTGGAATCAAAAGAATAATAGACTCCGTTTATCTCATAATTGACTGAATCATGGATCATATAACCGCCGGGGGTGAAATAGTACCATTTACCGCCGCTATATAACCATTCTTTCGCATACAATTTTCCGCTGGGACTGGCATAGAGCCAGTAAGAACCGTCATTTATCCATCCGGTAAGCATCTCTCCGCTTTCGCTAAAATAATAAAATGCATCATCAATATGATAAAGCCCTTCACCTTTCCTGCCATAAAACATGATTCCGTTATTTTTGCCGAAGTAATACCATTTGCCGCCAATACTTTGCCAGCCTTTGCAAAGCTCTCCGTCACTGCCGACATAAACCCAGCTATAGCGGATATGGGGTCTATACTGGCTGGTTATATCATATCCATATGAACTGAATCTGTTCCATCCTGAACTCATTTTTGTCTTGCCGCTCGGGTTCAGACATTCACCGCTTGCCGAGAAACTATAATACTTACCATCGATCTCGAAATTCTCAGCATTGGCGATCATGTATCCGTCATATGCAAAGTAATACCATTTGCCGTCTATCTTTTTCCATGTATCTCTTACATAACCATTTTCAAGGGTATAATACCTCCAGCCCGGATCAGACTGATGCCAGCCGGTTGAATCGGCCATAGATGTCATCGGGATAAATGACAGCATCATGCCTGCTGTCATTGCAGCTGCAAGGATCTTCTTAATACTCATAAGCGGACCTCCACAAATTTGTTATTTGGTTTTTTGTAATTGTTCATCAGATTGCATTTGACACTCTCGGATTATCCGGATTCATGCAGACACCGTTCTTATCAAAGTCATAAACTTTTCCTTCGGATTGTATTAAACACTTTTCAAAGTTGACCATCTTGCCATACCTGTCGAAGTAATACCATTTGCCGGCATAATTGAGCCACTTATCTTTATACATCTCACCGTTGGAATCATAGTAGTGCCATGTATACTGCATGCTTGGTGTTGGCTGAAATTCACCATATCCAAATCCTGAGCAAACTCTTAACCAGCCGGTTATCTTTTCGGTTACTCCGGAAGGATTCTTGCAGACTCCGTTTGAATCAAAACTATAGTATTTACCATCGATCATGATATTTTCGACATCATTCAGCATCATGCCGTCAGCATTGAAGTAATACCACTTCCCGCCTTGATAAAGCCACTTGTTAGTATAAATGACACCGTTTGATCCGGCATAAGACCACCAGCTGAAATTGTTATTGGGAGCTGTATATTTAAACCAGCCTGTAACCATCTGACAGTTATCGTTAAAAAAGTAAAAATCTCTGTCAATATATGTTCTTCCTTTAGCAGCACCATCATTAAAGTAATACCAGCTGCCGTCTATTTTGTTCCATTTATTTAAGGATTTACCTTGCTCATCATAATAATACCAGGTGACCTCGTTTGATCTTTTGGATTTCTTCACCCAACCGGTACCGAGATCAGTTGTACCTGACGGATTGATACATACACCATTTGAATCAAAGGAATAATATACATTTTTGATCATATAATTTTCGGCATTATAGATCATTGCTCCTCTGTCACCGAAATAATACCATTTGCCGCCACTAAATAACCACTCATTCTCATACAGACTTCCGTTTGGTCTGGCATAGTACCAATTAGATCCGTCATTGATCCATCCGGTAAGCATCTCGCCGCTGTTTTCTTTAAAAAAGTACGGAACAGAATCTACATAATAAGGAGGATTATCACCTTTGTTGCATTCAGCCATTGCACCATTTACTTCATTAAAGTAATACCATTTACCGCCAATGCTATGCCAACCTTTATAAAGCTCGCCGTCACTTCCGGTATATGTCCAATAAAAGAAAACCTTGGGAATATTCAA
>JAEEGL016005168.1_pt1 | contig 34520 bp, 28 predicted proteins | sample 9134231 | NCBI WGS metagenome assembly JAEEGL01 (sample SAMN16246548, study PRJNA631951) | gut metagenome | biome: gut microbiome; feature: rumen; material: fiber-attached | host: Bos | place: Iran: Karaj | collected 2018-10
ATATGCTCGATGTGTGGGGCGCGACTGCTTCGCAGTCACACGGATAATAAAAAGCCAATAATTGTGTGCAAGCACACATTATCGGCTTTTATTATCCTATGATTGCAAGCAGTGGTTATTTCGCAAACTCGCATCCTCTGGATGCTCAAACAGTGCTTCGGGCTTTGCATTAGCGCACTCGAGTATGACGAAATCTTGCGAATCGTCCTCGTGATAGTTTTTTACAGCCTTTCATATTGGCTAACAGCATAGCAATAAAAAAATAGGGACTGTAAAATACAGTCCCTTAATTATTAGCGGAGCAGGAGGGATTCGAACCCTCGCGCCGGTTGCCCGACCTACACCCTTAGCAGGGGCGCCTCTTCGGCCTCTTGAGTACTACTCCGAATTCATAAAACGTTATTCACAACATATAAATTATATCAAAGATGTGCAGACGTGTCAACACATTTTTTTGCTGAAAGGAAAATAATATGATAAGAAAGATGATAATTGAGGATAAGGCTGAGATTCTCGCCATGATGAAGGTGTTCTATGCCTCTGATGCAGTTATTAATAAGGCCTCAGATGAGATACTTATCCGCGATATAGAGGATTGCTGCGGAGATTGTCCCTTTATAGAGGGCTTTACTTTTGAGAAGGATGGTCAGATAGCTGGGTATGGTATGGCTTCCATAAGCTACACCACAGAATACGGCGGAATCAACATATGGGTTGAGGACCTGTATGTGAAACCAGAATACAGACGTATGGGTTTTGCGACAGAATTCTTTGCTTATATAGAGGACTACTATAAGAACATAGGAGCAGTCAGATACAAACTCGAGGTAGAGAATTATAATGAGAATGCGATCAAGACATATAGGTCTGTTGGATATAGTGAACTGAAGTATGATCTTATGGACAAGCTTGTCTAATCCTGTATTTTACGACATTTCTCGCTTTGTGTCGTAGGATTATGAGAGGTGATTTAGTACACTTGTATCGAAAGGAGGACATCCGTATGGATCAAGTTAAGGTAGGATCTTTTTTGAAAATGCTTCGAAAAGAAAAGAATCTTACTCAGGAAGCTTTGGCAGAGAAGCTCGGAGTTTCCAACAGAACAGTGTCTCGATGGGAGACTGGCAGCAATATGCCAGATATAGGTATGCTAGTCGAGATAGCTGATTATTATGATGTAAGCATACCGGAAATAATTAATGGTGAAAGGAAAAGCGAGACCATGGAACAAGAAACAAGGGAGACGGCAATCGCTATGGCTGAATACAGTCATAACGAAGTCAAGAAAAGTAAGATGAGGACGGTAGGTATACTGTTTTCGGTATTTGGATTATTAATCATAGTGTCAGCGTTAGCGATGTTTCCAAGTGACAGCAGCTGGGGGAGTTTTCTGTCAGGATGGGGAAGTATTATTATGGTGACGGGGATTTATCTTATAATTAAACCTTTGATTCAAAAAAGAGGTTTTAGAATAGGGATTGTTATAGGTTGTTTTATTGCACTGTTTGCAGTATTTACGATATCTGACTATATGGCAGTGAAGTATCAGCATCAAGTCCCAAGATTTAGATATAAGGTTACGACTACCTTTGATAAAGGCAAAAGAATAGAGTATGATACGCTATTTTATAAGGTAATGTGGGAAAATCCGAATACAGATGAGGAGAAAGTATATATCGTAAAGTAAATATAAGGGGTAATTAGATATGAAAAAGAAAATAATCGGATTTATCTCAGTCGGAGAAGACCCCTTCCTCTTAACCAAGTGTAGGGGTTATAACAAACTTAACTCAGTCGGGGTCCAATCTCCGACTGATGATAAAAAGGATGTGCACGGATTCGGAAAGGAAATTTGTCTGCTTGCGCAGACCGAATCCGGCGCGCAAGTCTCGCGGTGCGAGACTTGAAAGTAGTCGCAGTTGTAGCTTTGTTAGCTCTTATCATATATATTAAGTTTTTTCCAAGAGAATTCAAAGTGGGAAATGACGAAATAGCCTTAAGAATACAGCTTGATAAAATAGGCGGCGCACACTCGTGACTTCAGTCGTGAGTTAGCCGCTTTTTGAAGTTGTAGCTTGACTAATAAATGCACATATGGTATAATAAAAATATGGATAAATCAGCTTATTTTTCAATGCCTAATGATGTCACGCATGGTCGAGAATATGTCTATTCCCTGCAGTATCATATCGTATGGGTTACAAAGTACAGAAAGCCCATATTCATAGGTGAAATAGAAACAGATGTAAAAAATTATCTGACAGAAACACTTAAATCTTTAGATATGAATATGATTGCAATGGAAATAATGCCAGACCACATTCACCTGCTTGTTGACTGCAAACCGCAATTAAGATTGTCGGATGCTATTAAAATCCTCAAAGGAAACACTGCCCGTTGGTTGTTTCTTAAACACCCCGAGATAAAAAATCAACTTTGGGGAGGGCATCTGTGGAATCCCTCATATTTTGTAGCAACTGTTAGTGAAAGAACGCTTGAACAAGTCGAAAACTACATCAACAATCAGAAGACAAAATGAAATAAGAAAGAAGGTGTGCGATATGAAAGTGTTCTCCACATATAGTGTGAAAATAAAGCATTACAATAATATCTTTAAAGACACTGTTTCTTTGTATCGCAATGCCGTTGACTTTTTCATCAATGTTTGTCTCGAAGAGTGGAATAATATATCTTCGATAAACGGAACGGTCTATAAGCAGCAATACGTTGAAAAGCTCACTCATATAACAAAAAATAATCCCGTTGTCAAATATAACTTTGACAAGAAGTTTTATAAATTTCCAAATTACCTCAGACGAGGAGCTATAAATGAAGCGATAGGCAAGGTCTCTTCATACAAGAGTAATCTTACTAATTGGGAATCTTCTGATAAAAACAGCAGAGGAAAGAAACCGAGCTTTCCTAAAGCTGGATTTATATATCCTTGCCTTTATAAGAAAGATATGTTTGAGCAAATCGGAACTTATGAAGCCAAAATCAAAGTATTTATACGCAATACTTGGGACTGGATTTCTGTTGCATTGAGAAAATCCGATGTTGACTATATTGACCGCAGATGTTCTGCCCGTAAGAGATGCGCTCCTACTTTACAGAAAAGAGGAAGGGAGTGGTTTTTGGATTTCCCGTTTGAAGAAAAATCTACACTTTCTAAAACGGATGTATGGAATCAAACTGCAATTGCTGTTGACCTTGGAATCAATTCTGTTGCAGCGGTTTCGGCAATGTATTCGGATGGCACGGTCTTGGGAAGACATTTTCTTAAGCTTCCCAAAGAATACGACTCTTTGAAGCATTCACTAAACCGTATAAAGAAAGCACAGCAACATGGAAACAGAAGAACTCCGAGATTATGGGCAAAAGCCAAAGGCATAAATGATGATATTGCCGTTAAAACAGCAAACTTCATCATAGACACTGCTATCCTATACAATGCCTATGTGATAGTTTTTGAACATTTAGACCTTAATGGTAAAAAGAAAGGGTCAAAAAAGCAGAAGCTTCATATGTGGCGCAGTCGGTATGTTCAATCTATGGTGGAAAACAAAGCTCACAGGCTTGGTATGCACATAAGCCATATATGTGCATGGGGTACAAGTAAACTTGCATATGATGGCAGCGGTTTTGTTGTACGAGGGAGAGACAGTGGCTTTAACAGTTACAGTATTTGCAGATTTCAAAGCGGTAAAATCTATAATTGCGATTTATCTGCGTCATACAATATAGGCGCAAGATATTTTGTTCGTGAATTACTAAAATCCTTGCCCGTGAGGGAGAGGTTAACGCTTGAGGCGAAAGTTCCTCAAGCTGTTAAGAGAAGTACTTGCACATTGTCTACGCTAATTAGTTTAAATGCGGAACTTAATTCTTTAACAGCTTAAGTATCTGAGTCTAAACTGTATTTGTAGAAATGTAGTTCTCGTCTCCTAAAGAGACTATGTATAACTTATGGTTGTATTTATGAGAAGCACGCGACTTCAGTCGTGTGAGACTTCACGTAGATGAGGATATCGGATTATTGGTCTATGATTACACTATAGACGGTCATGATTATAGTGGTGGGGTATCCAATGCTGATAAGTCAAAAATCAAACATAACGAAGAAATAATAGAAGTCTGGGATAGAGAAAGGTTAACGCAAGATTCTGATAAAGAAGACAAATCTGACAGTTTTCAATGGCGAATAAGGTTCAGAATCATCACAGACTATGTAGATCCGAACTTTGAGAATGTCTATCCTGAGGAGAAAACTTATTACCTAGACCCGATTGAATGGACTGCTACAATTGGACACGAATATAAGTTTACCATCACGGGTAATAAAAAAGATGGGTATGGGGTGGAACTAAGAGAGTGAAAAGGGAAATATGAGATACATTCAATTTTTCAAATGGTCTGTATACAGACTATATAAAAAGCGTTGGAAAAATAGTCCTATAGTTAGAAAATATTCTATTCTTTCCAATATATATCTATGTATATTATTGTCTTTCATAGCTATGGTTGGTGTATACTTTGCGGCCATACAGCTCTATGATATGATACCATCATCTTATAATGGGAGATTTGTTCGAAGAGTATATGAAATTGTTCTTATAGCATATTCGGTGATGCTTGTATATGGTTCTCACAGGTATGCTAAGGGAGCGATAGTACCTGATCTTATAAGTGTTAGTCTGCATGACGAGAAGACATTTAAAATCATAGATGGTGTAAGTGATGTAGTGTACAATTGCAAAGAATTGCTGACTATAGCGCTCCCGGTCGGAATCGTCATATACAGGCGTGATGGACAGGGGATTATGAGGCTATTGGGGTTTGTTATAAGTGTGTTCGTGGTTAGGGTTATGTTTCTTATAATCATGTGCATCGCTTCATATAGCAGGATAGTTATATATCCGGCTCTTTTTTTCTGTAGTTTGTATCTGGGGCGATATGTGTCTGAATGGGTAGGAGCATTTCCAATAAGAGGAAAAAATATAGATTCAGAGAGAGTGGAACAGTGGTTTTCCGATGGAGAAGGACTTTTTTGGGGTCTTGTTGATAAAGTAGCAGATGCGAAGTACATAATAGTTATAGCATGTGTGCTAATCCTGATAGGTTCAGTGCTCCTTTCAAGAATAGATAAAATCTGGATTAGATGGTATAGTGCAGTTAGAAGAAATAAGAGTTATAAGGATTTGTATGATAAGATAGCGGCGTCAAAGAAGATGTCAGTTTTCTGCAATATACCTATGTGGATGGGCACAGGTATGCATATAGGTGTGCTTAGTGGTATAGATAAGCAAGATGCTAGGATGGTATCTTTTGTATCTATGATTTTTGCTATTTACTTTGGTTACTTTAGCGCGATGTCGGCATATAAGAATAACTTAAGAGTATTCAATATGTGTGGTGAAGGGCGCAATATCATATTATGGCTTGAAGATATATACAAGCTTCTTATGAAAAAGTGGAAGCTTTGGACAAAGGATATGATCGTATTCACAATACTTGAATATCTGTGTGTACTGATAGTTACAGGGAATCCGTATGTGTTGATATTCATGCTTTTTCAGGCAGAGTATATGCTTGTACTGTTCTTTGTTTTCAACATTCCAGCCATAGTAGCTCCTTATTACATGTATGACAATGTCGGAGATATAGAAAATAGTATGGGATATAAGATACTTGAGGAGAATATTGAACCTATTATGCTTATAGTCGTGAATTCTTTATTTGCCATACCTGTTGCTATGTATATGGCTGACTACTTTTCAAAAGGGGTTTATATAATGTTGCAAGTGGGATTGATGACACTTTTTGCTTTGATATGCGTTGTCGTAGCTATGTATGTGTATAAGAGAAATATCTGCACGGATTCGTATAAGAAGCTTATATTCAGGAGATAGAACATGAGGGATAGAATAGATATAAAGAATATATGCCTTGATATAGAAGGCAAGCGAATATTGGATAGAGTAACATTCTCACTCGATAAGGGGAATATATGTGTTCTCTTAGGTCCTAATGGTGCTGGTAAGACAACTCTGTTCAAATGTATCAAGGGTTTTTATGATATCGGCGATGGGCAAATCATCTATAAAGGCAAAGAATCTGCCTCTATACCGGAGGCTGTTATGATGTTTGATGAGCCTGTACTTTATGATGAACTGACTGGCAAAGAGCACATAAAGCTTATGAGAGACATTAACAAAGTTTCTTATGATAAGGAGTGGATTGCATATCTTATGGAGATGTTAGACCTAAGAGCCGCCATGAATCAGCTAGTTGGTACATATTCTTTGGGTATGAGGAAGAAACTTCAGCTTATCTGTTCACTTGCTGCTAAGCCAGAGCTTGTTCTTATGGATGAGTATATCTCAGGACTTGATCCTGCGATACTCTATAGTGTTAAGAAGATATTGAAAGATTATGCCAGTGAGGGCAGATATGTGATCATATCGACACATATGCTTGATATGGCGGAGAAGTTCTGTGATAAGGTCGTTCTTATGAAGGAAGGCCATGTGATAGATGATAAGGCTTTTGCGATAGAAGATGTTCGTGTGGCATATGGAGATCTTGAAGGATTCTATATGAACAGAGTTGGAAGGATATGAGAACTATTAAATTCTATTCTAAACTGGAATTTGTTTTTTATTCAATTTACACTGCAAATTCACAAAAAACACTTGACATTTAAAAAGAAATGATATATAATTTTATTGTGGTGCCATTATTGTGGTGCCATTATTTGTGTCTTCTCTTAAAAATAATGTTACCATAAAATATAATAATATATGAGGAGGACACTAGAGGTGTTAAAAAGAAAAAATCAAGTAGAAGCAAGGGCTGTATGGGAGGTAATTTCTTTTATTGTAGCTATTGTTGGTATTATAGTTGGTATAGTAATTGCTGCGGTACAATTCAATCATGATTACCAAATGGAAGCAAAGGCTGCACACCGAGTAGAAACTGTATTTGAAGCGGATTCACCAGGGTTTAATTATTACCAAGGAAGTGTATATAAGGGCAATTGTTGGCTAGTTGCATGGCAATCAGAAGGAAGACTTGGGACATGTTATAAGCTTATGTGGATGAGAAATGGATCAGGCAATGGTTATGATGATAAGAATATGTTTGTATTTAGGAATAATAACCAAATGTCTACACCTTTCCTTATGGATTCAAATAAGCGAGCTACTAGGTACGATTTTAAGGTAGATAGAAGAAATAACAATGATACATATTCGTTATTAGTGTGGGATTTTGGTATTGATTAAATATAAAAATAGGAGATTTAGTAATGAATATAAAGGATATGACAGTCAAAAATAGTTCTATTGAACTAAATAACATATCGATGGATTTTGATAATCCTGGAATATATGTTATAAAAGGAAAAGTTGGTTGTGGAAAGACCACATTGATTGAGACTATCCTGTATGGACATGAAAAAATCATATTCGATGATGAAAAAGAGGCGAAGCTTTATAGAGAAGACAGGGCTTCGCTCTTTTCATATATGTCTCAATACAGGTCGTCTATTCCGATAAAAACAATTGATTTTATAAAAAGAGATAATAAGAATATAGATGGAGAAAAGCTTAGAGAATATCTAGAACGTCTTGATCTGGATTATAGTATTCTTAATAGAAAATATGATAAGCTTTCAGGTGGCGAAGCTATAAAGATTGCATTTATTAGTACAGTACTTAAGAATGTGCCGTATATTATTCTTGATGAGCCAACAAATCATATAGATGATGATTCCGTTGATATGATAAAGGAGATAATCACAGAAGTTGCATATAATCATACCGTTATATTGATATCGCATGATGTAAGATTTAACATTGATGCGGATGTGGAATATATTATTGATAATGGAATTATTTCTACTGATAAGAATAATGTGATAAGTAGTGATTATAAGAGAGACTTAGTTAAAATCGCATTTAGACCGTTTGGAATTGTATGGAAATATACCATAAAGTATAACATATTTGTTTTACTTTTTTTGTGTACTGCTATTGGCATATTGCTATTTATTCCTAATATGTATTTGATAGAGGATAAGTTCCCTGAGGTTTGCGACTTACCGAAGGATAAGATCTGTGTAGATCCAGAGGATTTGTGGAAGTTTAATGGATATGATCCTAATGGAATGAAGTTTTCTGATATCAAGAAGATTGCAGACATGGAGGGTGTTAAGGATATCTATATTATGGATGCTGATCCTTTATTTACGGAGGATATTATGTGTTGGTCTGTTCCATATGATTTTAGTAAGGATATGATGAACTATATACAATACAGCACTACATTGCGTCTTGTAGAAGGTTTTTATGGAGAATACCCACATGATAATGAGCATGAGATTGCATTATCGAGATATAATTATGAAATGCTAACAGGGACTAAAGCTGAAAGTGAAGCTGATATGATTGGACAGAAGGTGAATCTAGCTTGTGTGGGTATAGATGAATACTTTACGGTTTGTGGTGTGATAAAAGGTGAATTATTGTGGTATTCGTATTCTGATGAATATAAAACGACTTTTATAAAATATGATCCTAAAAACTATGATGAAGTATGTGAGGGGATAATAAAACGCCGAATGAAAGAAGGATATTCTGATGAAACGGTTCATAATATCCAGAATTCTATACTGATATCTGTTGATTCTGATAATGCTGAGAATGTTACGAAAAATCTGAAAAAAGAATTTCCTTCTTGTAATCCGTCAGGATATTATGATTATATCGAGTATTATAATGATGCGATCGGTGATTTTGCTAAAAGTGCTTTTTCAAAGAATATTATTATGGTTTTATTTGCCTCTGTGATAATGATAATTGGTAATGCATTGATAATCAGGAATAATTATAGAATCTTGCGAGAATTTGAAAATTATTATGTGGATAGATTAAGGATAAGTAGGGCATATCTTGTTCGAGATGTTCTCATATTTTTATTTGGAAGCTCTTTAGGATATATAGTTGATTTTATATTGATAAAGAAGTGGGCTGAATTTAATACACAAGAAACAGGTGCATTTATGATAATATTATCCTCTGTATATCTAATATTGTTGAGTATATTTTTATTGACTCATTATATTTGCAGAAGGAGTGTAAGGCATGAAGTTACACTTTGATGAAATAGGATATGGCGATAATATACTTGTTAAATCTGGGGAGATTGAGATTAAAGAAGGAACCATAGCTCTTATTAAAGGGCGTAACGGCAGAGGAAAAAGCAGTCTTATAAGAAATCTGTTTCTTAATGATAAAAATTCAGATTTTGATATGGTGTATATCGATCAGAAAAACCGTAAACTCAATAAAAAACTTGGTATAATCGGGAATATATCGATGAGAAATGATATTGAGTTTAATAATAGAATAATACTTGAGCTTGATGAGCTTGGATGCGCATTTTTACTCGACAAAAAGGTTGATCGCTTAAGTGGAGGGGAAAAAAGACTTATATATATTCTTCGTGCGTATTTTGCAGATGAGAATATAGTTATTCTTGATGAACCTACTAACGATCTTGATTATAAAAGTGTTGATGTGGTTAAGAAGATACTTCTTGCCATGAAAAAAAGCAAGGAGGTTATTCTTATATCGCATGATGGCAGAATGGCGGAGATATCGGATGATATATATGAGATTCAGAACAAGGTGCTGATCAAATTGAAAGGCGCCGATGCTGTAGTTAAAGCAGATCATCCGCATATAATGTGTTATAAGGATAAGAGTATAATTCGACATTTTATTCGAAAAAATTATATCTCTATAGCTATATTATCGTTTATGGTATACACTTTGATATATGGAATGAAGCATGATATTCTTGATCGAATAGAAAAAAAACAGATAGAAAGTGTTGATGAGTGCGTGATAACATGGGGTTTGCAAACAGCTGTTCCATGTGATGAATATGCTATGGTACCTCTTGCTATGGCTAGAATGGTTGAAGATAAAGATATGACAGGAATGGTGAGATATCTTTATAAGAAATCAAAAGAGATACAGGATATAGCAACCCAAAAGAAAATAATAAAAAAATATCAGGATTCCGTAAGATATGAGCTCGGTTATTATGAAACTGAGGATTTTGTGGTATATCCGATTAGTTATGATCCTGAAGCTGGATTGTCGATTAATATATTTGATTATTATGCAACGCACTGTTATCCGGATATGGACCCGTGTTATATATACGTTGATACAGGAAAGTATTTTGAGCGCGGTAAGGCTAATGAAAATGCGAAAATCACCATAGAACTGGAATTTGATGAATATCTAGCGTGTGTTGATGCATTGAAGGATAAACATCCTCTTGAAGCAGTGATAGTTAGATTTAAGAATGATAATGGTTTTGATGCTTTCCTGAATTCAGATTACGGGAAGACTCTTGCTCAATTGGATATGCAGATATATAAGAGCGAATTTAGAGATTTTATATATGAGGCGAAAGCGATTACTGATTTTGTGAAAAGAGTAGAGGAGTGTTTATATATGATTGCACTCTGCCTGTTATTTTCCATAATTATGTTGATTATGCAGTTATTGTATTATAAAGATCAGATAATAGTACTAAGAAATCATAATTTTATGTTGGAAGATATCGAAGATTATCTTATATACAAGTTTCCTTTGCGAATTTTTAGGATTTTGGCTGCATTTGTAATCGTGATATCAAATTATTGGTTATATAGGAATATTGCTTTTTCAAGTGTGAATTATTATTGGTCCTTGTTAGGAATATTGAGTGTCAGTTATATGTATAAATTTGAGATTAAGATAAGCAGTTTTTATCTAAAGCGCTTGTACAGATGGGAGGAGCAATGATAAAGAGTATCTTTTTATTGTATGGTGTAGTATGGATTTCTCTATTCTTGCATGAACTTGCGCACTATGCATTTGTACGGTTTAATGGGTTTAAGAATGTGGGATTTAAAATCGGAGATGTGTTGTTTGCTATAAAGATAGGAAATATATCAGTTTCACCGGTTATAGATGGTGGATATACGAGAGTTGATCGAGAAGAACTAAAAAAGAAAGGTAAGGCATTTGTAATACTTTTTTATATGTCTGGGTCAATTACGAACCTTCTGCTTATAATAGTAGCATTGTTATTCATCCATGATGATATTATTAAGGACTGTTTTATATATGCCAATGTGTGTATAATTATCACTAATCTTTTTCCAATCTTTATCAAGAATGACTTTTATCTGATGAGAAAATCGCTGCAGGCATTTTAGCCAGCAGCGATTTTCTATTAAGGAATAAAGGTATTAAGCGATTGGGATATACTTCTTAGTCTCTACAGCTTCTTCTGTCTTCTTAGGAACTGTAATTGTAAGTATACCGTTATCAAAGCCTGCCTTGATGTCGTTCTCTGTTAAGTTGTCTCCGACATAGAAGCTTCTCTGCATAGAAGTTGACTTTCTTTCTTTTCTGACGTACTTGTATTCATTCTGCTCTTTTTCTTCGTTCCGAGTAGCACTTATGGTGAGGTAGCCGTTCTCAAGAACAAGCGATACATTATCCTTTGAAAATCCAGGAAGCTCGAGTTCGAGCAGGTAGTCGTTCTCGCTTTCCTTGATATCGGTCTTCATAGAAGGAATCTTCTTAGGAGCACGATCATTCTCAAACGCATCAAAAAAGTCATCATAAAAAATACTAGGTAATAACATAGGTAATTCCTCCTTAAAATCTTTTGTTGGTAAGAAATGTTTCATCTCATTTCTTATCTTGAATATAATATAGCACTTTTGTTAGCACTCGTCAAGAGTGAGTGCTAACAATTTTTGTGAAAATTCTGTGAACAAAATATATGGGAGGGATTTTCACTAGGCATTATATGTGGTAAAATACAGAAAGAACCATGAATAGGAGGATTATATGAGATACGAAGAACATGATGAGAATCTTATATGGGAAGAGGTAAGCGTAGAGCACATTATAGAGGATCAGTGGATCGACTTTAGAAGAAGCTGCTATAGGTTCCCGGACGGCACAACATTTGAACCTTATTACAGCTATAGCAGAAGAGATTATGTTGTGATTGCAGCCACAGATACTGAGGGCAATCACATCTGTGTAAGGCAGTTCAGGCAGGGTATCGGCAAGGTCACTACAGAATATGTGGCGGGCGGAATCGAGAGAACTGACGGGACTGAGTATGGTAAGGATGGGGCTAGTGCAGAGGATTCGCTTGCGGCAGCCAAAAGAGAGCTTCTAGAAGAGAGTGGATATGAATCCGATGAGTGGACTAAGCTCTTAGTCATACCTTCAAATCCGACTATCGCGGATAATTATGCGCATATATATATGGCGAGGAACTGTAGGAAGGTATCTGAGCAGCACTTGGATGATACTGAGTACCTGAATGTGAGACTCTATACTGAGGAAGAACTGAAAGAACTTATAACTGATGGAAACTTCCTGCAGCCTATACATGTGTTGGCGTATGAGTTGGCGAAGAAAGAGGGTGTAAAATAACCTTTCTTTTTTGTTATTGCTATGATATTAGTCAATTATGAAAGGCTGTAAAAAACTATCATGGGGACGATTCGCAAGATTTCGTCATACTTTTGCAGGCTGGCGCAAGTGCGGGCGAACTGTTTGAGCCGCGATAGCGGCGAGTTTTCGCGGAGCACTTGCAAATAAGCCGCCTGCAAAAGTATAGAAATCGCCGCGTGTCCCAGTGATAGTTTTTTTACAGCCCTTAGCATAAAGGAGGTACAATACGGTTTTAACCGTAATAAGCTTTAAGATACATATCTTTTATCTCGCTCATGAGCGGGTATCTAGGATTAGCGCCTGTGCACTGATCGTCAAATGCCTGCTCAACCATATCATCAAGGGTATCTAAGAAGTACTTCTCGTCTATACCATAATCCTTGATTGTCTTCTTGATCTCGATCTTATCCTTAAGATCTTCTATCATCTGAATAAAGTTTTCGAATACTTCATCATCATTCTTGCCTGTTGCTCCGCAGAAGCGAGCAGCTTCCACATAGCGCTCCTTAGCATGTGGGTATGCGTACTGAGGGAAGGTTCCCATCTTGGTAGGAACATCGGCTGCGTTGTAGCGGATTACTTGTGTCAAGAGAAGTGCGTTAGCCACACCGTGTGGAAGGTGATGGAAAGCACCAAGCTTATGCGCCATAGAGTGGCAAAGTCCTAAGAAGGCATTGGCGAAAGCCATACCTGCCATGCAGGAAGCATTGGCCATCTTCTCTCTAGCTTCAGCATCAGCAGCACCGAGCTCGTAAGCTCTTGGAAGATATGTGAAGACATTCTTCATGGAAGTGAGCGCGATACCATCTGTGAAATCGGTAGCCATGATAGATGCGTAAGCTTCGAGGCAGTGTACGAGAACATCTATACCGGATGCTCTTGTAAGACCCTTAGGCTGATTCATCATGAGATCTGCATCTACGATAGCCATATTTGGTGTGAGAGCGTAGTCGGCAAGTGGATACTTGCTGCCTGTTCTCTCATCTGTGATAACTGCAAAAGGAGTAACCTCTGAGCCGGTACCTGCAGATGTAGGGATAGCTACGAAGTAGGCTTTTTCACCCATCTTAGGGAACGTATATACTCTCTTACGGATATCCATGAATCTCATAGCCATATCGAGGAAGTCGATATCTGGATGCTCATAGAGAACCCACATGATCTTAGCTGCATCCATAGCGGAACCACCACCAAGAGCGATGATAACATCAGGTTCAAAAGCTGTCATAGCTTCAGCACCAGCCTTAGCGCTAGCCAAAGATGGATCTGACTGAACCTCGAAGAAGCAGCTATGTGCGATACCCATAGAATCGAGCTTATCTGTTATAGCCTTAGTGTAGCCGTTCTTGAAGAGGAACTCATCAGTAACGATGAAGGCACGCTTCTTGCCCATGATCGTTCCAAGCTCATCAAGTGCTACAGGAAGGCAGCCCTTCTTAAAATATACTTTTTCAGGAACTCTGAACCAAAGCATGTTTTCTCTCCTTTCAGCTACGGTTTTTACGTTGAGAAGGTGCTTGATAGTGACATTCTCAGAGATGGAATTGCCGCCCCATGAGCCACAACCAAGAGTAAGTGATGGATTAAGAGCGAAGTTGTAGATGTCGCCGATACCGCCCTGAGCTGCAGGTGTGTTGATAACCACACGACAGGTCTTCATGGCAGCTGCGAATCTGTCCATCTTTTCCTTCTGTGTTGCCGTATTGATAAAGAGTGAAGAGGTGTGACCGAAGCCACCGTCTGCTACGAGGTGAGCGGCCTTCGCGATAGCATCGTCAAAGTCCTTAGCCTTGTACATAGCAAGAACAGGAGAGAGCTTCTCGTGAGCGAATTCCTCAGATATGTCAACACTTGTAACCTCACCGATGAGGACCTTAGTGTTGTCAGGAACCTTAACGCTTGAGAGTTCAGCTATCTTAACTGCTGTCTGACCTACTATCTTAGCATTAAGAGAGCCGTTGATGATGATGGTCTTACGAACCTGATCAAGCTCCTTGCCCTTAAGGAAGTAAGCGCCTCTTGCTTTGAATTCAGCCTTAACGTCGTCATATATGGATTCGTCAACGATGCATGACTGCTCAGAAGCGCATATCATACCGTTGTCAAATGTCTTGGAATGAATGATCGAATTGACCGCGAGTCTTATGTCTGCGGAAGCATCGATGACTGCAGGTGTATTGCCCGCACCTACACCAAGAGCAGGCTTACCTGAAGAATAAGCTGCCTGTACCATGCCCGGACCACCAGTTGCTAGGATAGTATCTGATGAGTGCATAACTTCTGTTGTAAGCTCAAGAGATGGAACATCGATCCATCCGATTATGCCAGCAGGCGCACCAGCCTTAACTGCAGCATCGAGAACAAGCTTTGCAGCTGCGATTGTAGACTTCTTAGCTCTTGGATGAGGGCTTATGATGATACCATTCCTTGTCTTAAGACACATAAGGCACTTGAATATCGCTGTGGATGTCGGATTGGTAGTCGGTATAACTGCCGCTATAAGACCGATAGGTTCTGCGATCTTCTTGATACCGAAGCTAGCATCCTCTTCAAGTACTCCACAGGTCTTAGTATCTCTGTACTTGTTATAGATGTATTCGGATGCAAAGTGATTCTTGATGACCTTGTCTTCTACACATCCCATGCCTGTTTCCTCAACTGCAAGCTTTGCAAGCGGGATTCTGGCCTTGTTGGCTGTCATAGCAGCTTCATAGAATATCTTATCTACTTGCTCCTGAGAGAAGGTAGCATATTCAGCCTGAGCTTTTCTTATCTCATCCATGCGGATTGCAAGACTGTCAAGGCTGTCTACTATCTCTGGACTTACTATAGTTTTCTTTCTTGCCATAGGTACCTCCATCTTCTTTGATAACTATTTGACAATGGTATTATAGTATAATTTTGTTAATTTGTCAATATCTTAGGAATATTTTTCAAAGTGTCGGTTTTTGTATCTTCCAATCATGAAGAAGACAGGTATGAGTATGAGGTATAGTAGGTATCTGTGAAGAAAGAGCGTTTTGTCAAAGCATTTGTCTGAATAATATGAAACCAAGATTTCTCTTCTTAGGATATATGAGCATATGATCACATAGGTTCCGACAATCAGGTTGGTGGCCATGTAAGAAGCGCTTATGTAGAGAATCATATAGTACATGCTGACAAGAAAAGCGCCTATTATGCAGAATCTAACATATTCTCCGAGTGTAAATCCAAGACTTAGGTCAAAGAGAAGATGGCTAATCACGAATGATACCGAAGACAGAGTGAGCGATACGAAAGCTGCACAGAGGTAGTTTTTAATCTTTATCTTGTGCCCTATGTAGAGAAGTTCATTGCCCGCTCCCTCCATAGCATCCTGTGAAAATGCTATGGGAAGGAGTATCGCAGTGACAGGGAGTGTTAAGTTTAGTAAGTTCAGAAGCTTAGACTTAACCTCGAAGGCTGCTGGATCTGATTTGTACAGTAAGAGTATCAGTAAGGGCAAGATGAGCACATAGATGAAGATAGTTAATACATGCAGGTAGTTGAGTCTTTTTATCTCTTGTTTAACATCCATAGATAACCTTTCTCTAGAAGACTTTCGCTTGAGCTTTCGTCTTCGTACTTTTTACCATGTTCTTCGAGTTCTTCTATAGGTCCAGTGAAGAGGATATTTCCTTTGTTGATCACGATGACTTTGTCACAGATGGCTTCTACATCTGATGCGATATGAGTTGATATGAGGATTATCTTATCCTTTTCAAGGGATTGTATGATCTTCTTGAATCTTATGCGCTCCTCAGGGTCTAAGCCAGCGGTTGGCTCGTCAAGAATCACAAGTCTTGGATTTCCCATGATAGCCTGTGCTATGCCAAGGCGTCTTGTCATGCCTCCGGAGAGAGAACCTACCTTGTCACCTATTCGATCGTCGAGATTGACAGCCTTAAGGGTTGCTGTGACAGAATCCTTGAGAACATCTTTGCTGATTCCCTTTAGATATCCCATATAAGAGAGGGCGTCCCCTACCTTCATATCCTTGAAGAGGCCGAAGTTCTGAGGAAGGTAACCTAAGCGTGCCGCATAATCCTTCGTGTTAGAAGTGAACTTATCATCGAGCGTTATAGAGCCTTCCTTTAATTCATACGAACCGGTTATACATCTGATAAGTGTGGTCTTACCGGCGCCGTTAGGCCCTAAGAAACCGTATATTCCGTTATCAAGAGTCATATCGATACCTTGAAGTACCGGCTTTTTCTTAAATGATTTATGTACATTTTCAATCTTCAGCATGGTCGAATCTCTCCTTTATCGCTGTAGTAAGAAGTTCTTTGGTGATTTTTTGTTTTGGAAGACCAGCCATATACAGAATATCATCTCCTATATGATAAGAGTGGTCAGTCAGTGCATATTGTTTGTCGATGAGTATGATGCGGCTGCCCTTGTTGTAATCTGAAGGCAAAAGCTCGTCAAGAAGAGCGTTGTTGTCCTTCAAATCCTGGTCTGTTATGGCAGGAGATGTGTATCTTGGGATTATGTAGGTATAATCATCTACGACTTTTTTCTCATAGTTGGCAGACAGAATCATGATACCCTTTGTCTTATCCGATGTGTTGCTTGTATATATGTCTTTAAGGTTTGTTTTTAACTTATAGGTCGATGAAAAGTCATTCATGACATATGGCGTGGTCGAGTTACCTGATACAACTGCTTTCGTTCCCGCTATCGGGTAGTATGGGAAGAATTCAGGCAGATACACAAGGCTTTTTGTGGCCGGATACATGTCTATGATGCCCTTATAGTCGATAGTTATGGCTGAAGACTTTGGATCATATATCGTAAGGTAGTCTCCGGCTTGCGAATACTTCACATCGCTGTCACCCGATTTAACAGATGTAACCCTAAGCGTGTGATATAGTGTAAATGTATAGGCCTTCTTTAATTCTCCTTCAAGAGTGAGGTTACATCGGCACTTCATACCCTCGTCAAAGTCTATATCAAGATCGTATTCTGAAATCGTAAAATCGACTATTTCTTCCATATCGCCTGACTGGTTGTTGTAAAACTCAATGAAGGAGTTGTCATAATATGACTCATAAAAGTAAGAGTGTGGAGCATAATAATAAGCTTCACAGCCGATGAATATGAGACATAAGCATGAACATATCACGAAGCGTGCTTTGGTTTTTTCTGTAGTCTTAATGATCAGAGGAATCAGAAGTATAGCTATGATTCCAAGAATCTTGATCCACTTGTAAAGAGGGGTACTGTCTAAGAAGAAACGATATTCCACAGCATATGTATTGCACTGTATGAGATTGAGATTCTCAAGTATGTGTATAAGCTTTTCATCTGAAGAATTGTACATAGTAGCGAATACAGGGCTTAAGATTATGGCAGTAACAAGGAAGACCACGATGACGGCTTTCTTGTTACGTATACTGCCTATGATAAGGCCTAACAGTATAGAGGCAGTCGCAGCAAGAAAGAAGCTTAAGACAACTCTCTTAAGGAGACAAACCATATATACAGAATCAAAGTTGGGACTAAGAGAAGATATAATACATGCAATCGTGAATATGATCACTGTTGCTAGTGTATTGACAATCTCCAGTACTAACACATAATTGTAGCTTTTGTAGCGATAAACCTTAGTGCATAGTTCATCGCATCCTGCGAGCATGTACTTAGAGGTTAAGTAGCATGACCAGGCAAGGAAAAACATGACATAGAAAAATGCTGAATTCGCTGTCATGTAGATGTTTGTATATGTAAGTGGCTGACCCATCGCTGGTAATAGCATGCTTACCATAAAAAGTATGATGAGCCCAAAGATCACAGCTGTGATTATATTGAGTATCTTGTTTGAAAACGTGTATTTCATGTGGTTCTCCTTGTAGTGATGCATATATTCATGCGTTCACTTAATTTGTTCATAAACTCGGTTATTCTTGTCTTTTCCTCTTCATCAGAAAAATCATAGGACAGTGTATAGTCATGATCTCTTGAATTAGATATCTTTAGTAACAGATCAAAAATCGCTGCTTCTAGGCCTTCCAAAGAACCAGGAGAATCTGATGATCTGTGATTTAGATGCGAGTAAAAAAGCAGATTCTTAGACGCTTCAAGAGCCTCTTCATAGGTGTAATTATGAGTGGTTTCATAATTGATTATAAGGTTTTCAAGAAGGTTTTTATCAGTCCTGTAAGGCTTTGAATACAGTGCATCTACTTCAGGACAGCATAAGGCAAGCTCGTTTTTTTCGAATAAAAAGAGGTATGTGAATTCTATTACAAAAGAAATCATAACAATAGCCATATATATCAACCTGTGAGATGCTGCGTGTAACAGTACCATCGTACATAGAAGAATGGGAAGGATCTGCACCAAAACCATAGTTAAGACAAAATCCCTAGTGAATTCTTTTTTGTATCTATAAGATAAATCGTGAAGCTTAAGATACATATATCTGTCGGCGGTTTCTCTTCTATGTGATATGATAAAGCGCCTTATTATGACCATAATAATGATGAATAATAAAATACTGAATACAGGCATGAAGTATACAGAACCTGATTCAAATGGCAAATCTGCGTTATCCATCGGAAATGGCGTAGTTATATGAGACAGGCGTTCGAATTCTTCTTCGGAATATTGGCTCTTATCGAATATAAGGATATGACCGGAATTAAATCTCATATCAAGCTTACCTGTTTGAAAACCACAGGCATTACTATAGTTATACGGAAAACTTTCATATGAGCGAAAATAGTATTCATAAAAAGGTATGATAGATGATAGATCAATGCCTGGTAAATATACAGATTGCTCTATACTTGGTAATTTCTTTATAATACCTACAACAGTCTTATTTCCATTTTGTGTAGGGATGATATCCCCGATTTTGTAATCGCCATACATAACGATTTCATCGCCATTCTGACACCATCGCCCCTCGGATACAGGAAGTCCTCTTCCGTAGAATAGGTATATGGATTGTGCCGGTGATACATAGAGATTGGTTATAGTACTTTTGTATCCCCAGTATGCTTCAGGATGAAGGTCTAGGATGGTGTGTATCTTTTCGTCATTACGTCCACTGGTTTCTACCATATACGTAGTTGAACCGTATGTTCTGGATCTAAGATAAGAGATATGGCAAAATATGCTCATAAATGATGATGTTATGGATATGTGGAATAGGATATATAGGATTATAAGGATTAGGGTATATTTGTTAATCGTTTTCATATGGAATTCCTTATGATAAAAGGCCCGCCTGGATAGGCCTTTCTTAGATTATTCGTAAACTGTTAAATCTGCGTTACCGTAGCTTCCGAAAAAGTTCCACTTCGCTTTAATATAGCCTCTGCACTCTTTGTCGTAGTCAGGATTTGCATATGTATAAGCTGTTTTGTCGGCTTTTATTGTTCTGGTGCAACCAGGAATTGCAAAATACATATTCGTACTAAAATATCTGTATTGTAATCCTATTTCGACAGTGCCTTGAAAACATTTTCCGTCTATGCGCATACCTTCACTATTGGCATATGTACTTGTATAAGATGTACCAGTTCCGTAAACCGAGATGAGTTGGTGACGGTCTTTTGCAAAGCAATTAGTGCCAAGACCTACGATGAAAAGTGTCATCGCAGAAAAAAGCGTGATCTTTCTTAATATTGAGTTCATATATCCTCCTAATAATAGTTTGTATCCAAGCTCAAACTGTGATATAATGAACTTAGACACATATGTGTTTGGTGAATTGTCAGGGATTTTCATTTTGTTTTCCAGGCATGAGAAAATCCCTGACGCTTCTATTAATGTATCATATACATTTTACAAGGTCAAGGATTGTTACACAAAGTTATTCAATTTTTAACATTTCTGTAATATATATATATATATATCGCATTGTTGACGGATTCTTGATACTAAAAACCGCATTTTAATAGTGTTTGGGCCCGCTTATCATCCGTATAATTATTATATATTTCTACCACTATATTGGATAGTAACAACATAAATATCATCTATATCACTGTAGCATGGTAATGGGGAATAACTCTGTGTTTCCCCATAATACTTTTTGTTTATTTTTTCATTTATCATCTTTCAACACCCCCATCTTAACCAGATGTCCGAAGTAATCATAACTTAATACTGCTTCACTGTAGCTTAGTCTGTTATCCACAAGTGCATTCATGTTCTTGACATAATCAGCAGGTAGTGTGACGCTTAAGTCGGTCTGTGTGAAGTTGCCTGTTGAAGCTAAGTATATGCCGTATTCGCTTATCCAGTCGCGGTCTTTTGAATAGACTACCGGTATGGAATCAGAGAATATATCAACGCCCGGTAAGAGTCTTGAATCCCAGGATAGACCAAAGAGATTAAGAAGTGTCGGAAGCATGTCTATACTGTTAACAGGTTTTTTAACCACAATTGGTGCAGATTCCTCGAGGCTTCCCGACCATATGATCAAGCGATTCTTCTCGCGCATTATGTAGTTAGTCACTTCGTAGCCGTAGAGCTCGCTAAGCAGAGGAAGCTGCCCCGGAACCGCATTATCATCGAGAGCATAAGGGTAGTGGTCTGCGGAGATTACGATTACTGTATCGTCTGCGATACCCTTTTCTTCAAGCTTGGCAACCATATATGTAAGCGCGTCCTCGAGTTCAAGGTTAGCTGCTATGTAGCGCTTTATGTTGTCAGAATAAGGAAGAGAAGCTGTTCTCTCGTAATTCTTAGCGGATATGTAGTTGCTTCCGGCTGTATAGTCACCGTGACCGCTGACAGTCATGTAGTAGACGTTGAAGTGGTCTTTGTCTATGTAGTCCTCCATGGTGCCGACAAACATCTGATAGTCGCTTTGCGGCCATGTGTTGTCTACGAAGCTTTCCATGCCGTTCCCCATTCCTAAGAATCCATCGCTGTAACCGAGGTTTGTATGGGTCTGGTCCCTGTCATAGTAAGTGTAATCGTTGTTATGATAGGCCCTTCCGTAGTACCCTTCTCTTGAGAGTGCAGCTCCCATAGTGAAGTAGTTGTTGTTATCTGCCGTAACCTTCACGGAATCGCCGCCAAGCATAGGTGTAAGACCTAGCAGGTTGGCGCACTCGCCGCCGGTTGTGCCTGCTGTACAGGGCTGATAGTAGTTGTCTATCTGCATGCCCTTGTTAGCGAGCCTGTAGAGCGTAGGCGTAAGCTCCTCATCTATTATGAATCCGCTAAATGCTTCGGCAGTTATGAAGATCAGATTCTTCCCCGCAAAAATCCCTGTATAGTCATTGGTTTTGCTTGGTGTCAGATTACTTACGTATTCGTCGATGGTACTGTAAGGCTTAGAATCAGTCTTGGCAAGAGCCGCGAAGTCTATGTTGAGGCTGTTGTACTCCTTGATAGGTGTCTTAGTGGTGATAGTGGGTTCTTCTTTTTTAGTCGCAACCTCAGTATTGCCGCTTGTTATAGGTGTAGCGACAAGTTTGCTTTCATCAACTGTAGCAAACGTCACTTCTTTTTTCTTAAGCCGAAGCATGATTTCGCTTCGAATAGAGTCCATCAGGCCAAATGTCTTGACTGAGTTAGAGAAAGTATAGCGATTGCTATGCATTTGCCGCAAGAAAGGTGTCGTGCGGATATAGAGTGTGCTAGCTAGAAGGCAAGTAGCGGCTATTCCTACAGCGGTGAGGCGTGCCTTAAGCGAAGGCCTTGTGACCTCGGTGTGCTTGCCAGGGCGAAGGATGATGCTTTGCATCACGAGTACGATGACTGGAAGCATGAGGAGCATGAGGCAGAGAAGTCCATACTTAGAGGTTACCAGACTTAGTATGGTGCCGTTATAGGTTCTTGCGGCGTCACCGCCTCCAGACAGTATAGTTATGGGTTCATATAGAGTTTTGAATTCTAGAAAGACGTATTCTTCTATTGTGAAGCATACCAAAACCGGGAGGATGAACAACGCTCGAAGTACGTAGCGTAGGCTGTAGCGCTTTGGCAAGCTTGACAGGATTCCGCCGATGATGCCGTAAGAAAGCGCATATATGCATGTCAGCATAAATGAGCGCGGGGTCATAGACGCCGTGGTCGTCATGTTGAAGATGATCTCGTAGTATAGGTATGTAAAGCTTAGATTGAAGAGGATCAGTAGTTGTATAAGCATATATTCTATGGGGTCCTTTTGTTAGTTGGGTATATAGTTGAATTATAGCATAGAATATGGGGAAAAGGAACTGATGCTTAAGGGATTAGGGAGATATTCTTTCGGCAAAAACGACAATGCGATGTTGATTTTGCCGAAAAATATGATATAATAATAATGAGGGATTAGATGGGAGAAATATTATGTATTATCATAGACAGCTAGAACAAAAGATAAGACAAACTGCACAGGAGTATGCATGTATTACTGTATATGGGGCTAGGCAGACTGGTAAATCCACTATGATCAGGAGTCTTTTTCCGCAGTTTGAATATGTTACATTGGATAAAAGTGCCGAAAGAATTTTGGCAACTGAAGATTCAGAACTTTTTTTGGATTCACACAGGGTTCCGCTTATTATTGATGAGATACAGAAAGCCCCTGATTTGATGGAAGCAATAAAGATAAGAATCGATGAAGCTAAGTTGAGAAGTGTAATTGACGGAACGACAGTACCACTTATGTATGTTCTTACAGGTTCTAATACTCATGAGATAAGAGAAAATGCTTCTGAAACTTTAGCAGGAAGAACGGCTTTGATAGAGGTTGCATCTTTTTCTGAAAGCGAAAAGATGAGAAAATCGGGTGATGAATTTAATCCGGATATAAAAGTTCTTATGGAAAAACAAAAGGAATTGATACCAAAAAAAAGGCACGAGATATATGATGAGATTTTTTTGGGAGGCATGCCTGAGTATTGGATAAAAAAACTGGAAAGAGATACATTTTTTGAAAGTTATATATCCACATATCTGGAAAAAGATGTAAGTCGTATGATTAATGTCAGTAAACTTGATGATTTTAGGAAATTTATGAGAATAATGGCTTTACGTACCTCGCAACAGCTCGATTATACAGAAGTAGGTGGTGCACTGGGGATTGATTCTAGAACTGTCAAGAATTGGATATCAGTGTTGGAGGCATCTGGAATAATAATTATCCTGCAACCGTATGTAAGTAATCTTGCAAAAAGGATTGTAAAAACTCCGAAGATGTACTTTATGGATACGGGGCTTTGTTCTTTTTTGTGTGGATGGTCAGATCCGAGAATATTAGAAGATTCGCCTATGTCTGGGGCTTTTTTTGAAACATATGTTGTCAGTGAGATGGTTAAGAGTATTCGTAACGCAGGAAAGCGTATAGAGAATACGTTGTTTTATTATCGTGACAGGGATCAAAAAGAGGTAGATATTATATATGTAAAAAATCAGACCTTGTATCCGATAGAGATTAAGAGCGGTATAGGAAAAGATAAAGCGGATAAGAATTTCAATATACTTGAACAGTATAAGATGCCTATTGAAACTGGATTGATAATAGACACATCAGATAAGGTATTTCCCCTTAACAGGAATACATATTATTGTCCTGTTGGGATGATAGGATTGTGATAAAAATTACTATACTTCAAAACGAAAGAAGATTTTTTACTGGAATACTTGGTGGATTTGGTACTTCTTATAAGCGAAGATAGAATAAGCATATCAAAAGGACACTTAGGTATCTTTTTAATATGCTTATTCTTCCATTTATATTATATTTTTTATCCCCTCGCATATCCTTCCTGCAACCACTGGATTATTCATAGTATACAGGTGTATTCCTTCTGTGTCGTTGACGAGAAGGTCGATGATCTGGCTTATGGCATAAGACATACCAGCGTCAAAAAGGGCAGTCTGGTTATTCTCATACTTGGCGATGATCTTTCTGAAGTGTTCAGGCAGTTTGGCGTTGCACATAGTGAGCATACGCTTTATCTGCGCTGCGTTGATAACCGGCATGATACCTGGGATTACGGGAACGTCTATGCCTGCTAGGATACATTTTTCTTTGAAGCGATAGAAGTTCTCGTTGTCAAAAAAGAGCTGTGAGAGCAGATATTCGGCACCAGCATCAACCTTCTTCTTAAGGTTTCTTATGTCTTCTACGCAGTTTTCTGATTCTGGATGGCACTCTGGATAGCAGGCGCCAAGGATGCAGAAATCATAGTTTGCCTTAAGATAGGTGATCATGTCTGATGCGTGATGAAAGTCATCTTTCTCAGGGATGTCCGGTCTTTTGTCACCTCGAAGGGCAAGGATGTTCTCGATGCCCTCTGCTTTAAGAGTGTCAGCGAAGTTGTCTATCTCTTTCTTGTCATAGTGCAGTGATGTGAGGTGAACTACTGGCTCTATGTGGTATTCGTCCTTGATCTTCTTTGCGAGCTCTATCGTTCTGTTGCAGTTTACACTGCCCCCCGCGCCGAAGGTGACGCTTATGAAGTCAGGGGACAGCCTGCTTAGGATTGTAAGAGTCTCGTCTATGTTGTCGAGTTCCTTGTCTTTTTTTGGTGGAAATATCTCGAAGGACAGTGTTCTTTTTTTACTCTTGTGTATGTCAGTTATCTTCATATATTATCCTTGTTTTCTTAATTCGCGCGCCGCGGTAACGAGGTTTATGAGGCTCTTCTTGGTCTCCTCGACACCTCTTGTCTTCAAACCGCAGTCAGGGTTTACCCAAAGCTTCTTGCTAGGGATGTAGTCAAGCATAGCGTTTAGGGCGTCTGTTATCTCCTGTACAGATGGAACTCTTGGCGAGTGGATGTCGTATACACCAGGACCAACCTCTGTTTCGAAGTTGCATGCCTTAAGGTCCTTCAGGATTCCAAGACTAGATCTTGATGCCTCAAATGTTATGACGTCAGCATCCATATCGTCGATAGCCTTGATTATATCTGAGAATTCACTGTAGCACATATGAGTGTGGATCTGTGTCTGAGGCTGAACTTTGCTGTGTACAAGGCGGAAAGCTGGGATGGCAAAGTCGAGGTATTCGCTGTACCAGTCGCTCTTTCTGAGTGGAAGCTTCTCTCTAAGTGCAGCTTCATCTATCTGGATGATCTTGATACCGGCCTTCTCGAGGTCGCATACTTCATCTCTTATAGCAAGGGCTATCTGGATTATGCTCTCCTTGATAGATATGTCTTCTCTAGGGAATGACCAGTTAAGTATAGTAACTGGGCCAGTGAGCATACCCTTGACAGGAGCCTTGGTAAGTGACTGAGCGTAAGAAGACCATGCTACTGTAATAGGTGCCTTGCGCGATACATCGCCCCAGATGATAGGTGGCTTAACGCATCTTGTACCGTATGACTGAACCCATGCGTAATCAGTGAAGAGGTAGCCGGATAGCGCCTGACCGAAGTACTCAACCATGTCATTACGCTCGTACTCGCCGTGTACAAGTACATCGAGTCCGATCTCTTCCTGCCACTTGATAACGCTCTCAATCTTAGACTTAACAAATGTCTCGTATTCAGTGTCGCTTATCTCACCCTTCTTGTGTGAAAGTCTTGCCTTCTTGACATCCTGTGTCTGAGGGAAGCTACCGATGGTAGTTGTAGGGAAGAGTGGAAGGTTGAAGGTCTTCTTCTGAAGAGCCTGTCTTTCTGGTCTCTTAGGAAGTCTTACGTAATCCTCAGCATTTAACTCGCTGACGGCCTTCTTAACGTCAGCATCGCTGCAGTCACGATCTGTCTTAAAGAGTGTAACATTCGCCTTATAAGCTACACTGTCTGTATCGATATTAGCAAGCTCGCGAAGCTCTTCAAGCTTCTCTACAGCGTAAGAAAAGTATCTCTTATACTTCTCATCGAGTCTTTCTTCAAGTGCAAGTGTATATGGCACGTGAAGTAGAGAACATGAAGTAGAAAGAGTCGTATCTATGCCAAGCTCTGAGAGCCTGTTAAGAACCTTAAGTGTCTTCTCGTAGTTATTTTTCCAGATGTTCTTTCCGCAGATAAGACCTGCAAAGAGTGTCTTATTCTTAGGGAAACCGTACTTCTCAACGAGGGCTACAGTTTCCTTGCCTTCTACGAAGTCAAGACCGATACCGTCGAAGTTGAAGGTAATAAGCTTCTCGTAGATATCTCTTACGTCTCCGAAGTATGTCTGAAGAAGTGTCTTGCTGCTGCAAGCCTCAAGGATGCCTTCATAGAGGTAGGTAAAGAGGTCGATGTCTTCAGCAGACAAGTCGCGAACAAGTGAAGGCTCATCAAACTGAATCCACTTAACGCCAGCATTTCCTGCCTTAGCGACAAATGCTTTGTATGCAGCGAGTACTTCGCTCTTGATATCATCTATAGTCTTCTTGCCTGTGAAGTGGCAGAGCTTAAGAAGTGTGTAAGCACCTGTTATAACGAGCTTGCCATCGATACCGAGTGCCTTAGCCTCAGTATATTCGTCCAATGGCTTATTGCCCTGTAAGCTTATTACAGTGGAATCTTCTACCTCAGGAACGATATAGTGGTAGTTGGTGTTGAACCACTTCTTCATAGCGAGTGCCTTAACGTCTCCGTTCTCACCCTGGTAACCTCTTGCCATGGCAAGATAAGTGTCGAGGTCTGAGAGGTTAAGGGCCTTATATCTCTCTGGAACTATGCCAAAGAGAAAAGCTGTGTCAAGGACATTGTCATAAAAAGAGAAGTCGTTGACAGGTATATATGTTATGTTAGCCTTCTGCTGAAGCTGAAGGTGCTTAGTTCTAAGCTCCTTAGCCTTTTCAAAAAGTGTAGCTTCGTCTGTTTCTTTCTTGAAGTAGCTCTCAAGTGCGAACTTGAGTTCTCTTTTTTCTCCGATTCTTGGGAATCCTATAACTGATGTATTCATATTCTTTCTCCTTTGTGCTTTGTTGATGGTATGATAATAACATGAATTATCAGCCATGTATAATATATAAAAATATGCATTTGCCATAGATTTTTTTTATGGAGAGTGGTAAGATAGATGTGGAGGTATGATTATGACACTGAAGCAGTTAAGATATGTGGCGGCTGTAGCAGAAATCGGCAATATAACCGGTGCTGCCAAGGCGCTTTTTATAACACAGCCAAGTCTTACTATGGCTATACATGAGCTTGAAGAGGAATACGGGATAACTATATTCGTTCGTTCGAATAAGGGCATAGAGCTTACGCCTGATGGCGAGGAGTTCTTAGGGTATGCGCGTCAGGTCCTTGAACAGACAGAGCTTCTCGATGATCACTATACGAAGAATGTGAGAAAGCAGAGATTCTGCGTCAGCGGACAGCACTATTCCTTTGCAGTCGAAGCATTCGTAAGACTTCTTAAGGATTGCGATTTTAAGAAATACGAGTTTCACATGAGAGAAACCAAGACCTACGATCTTATAGATGACGTGGCGAATCTAAGAAGTGATATAGGTATACTATACATGAACAAGTTCAATGAAACTGTTATCAAGAAGACACTTAAGGACAGAGACCTTGTGTTCTATCCGCTTTTTCGCGCTAAGCCTCACGTCTTCGTGAGCAAGAGATCTCCGCTTGCTTCTAAGAAAAGCCTTACGCTAGAGGACCTTAAGCCTTATCCAAGACTTTCGTATGAGCAGGGTGGTCACAATTCCTTCTACTTCTCGGAGGAAATCCTAAGTACAGTTGATTGTGATAAGGAAATCCAGGTCCTTGACAGAGCTTCGCTCTTTAACATGCTAAGAGGACTAGATGGTTATACCATCTGTAGCGGTGTTATAAGTAGTGAGCTTAATGGTGAGGATATACTTGCGATACCACTTATGGTGGATGATTATATGGAGCTTGGGTATATACTGCCGAGGGGAGTGCATGTTGGTGCGCTGACGCTGAGGTATATAGAGATGTTGAAGAAATCTTGCGAATCGTCCCCCTGATTGCTTTTTTACACTTTTATTGGCTGGCGAAATCTTGCGAATCGTCCACAATAATCCGATTTTGGAAGAAGTATATGTTTTTTACAAAAATATTCCGAAATCGGCATTTTTGTTGACGGGTGTGCTTTGGTGTGATATACTTAAGAAAAAATGAGGTGAATAATATGGTAGAGCGCACTGAATATCTTGAGAAAATTAAGGCTTGGCGTGAAGAGGATGTTATTAAAGTTGTTACAGGTATTAGGCGATGTGGAAAATCAACACTTTTACAGCAGTATCGTGATTTTCTTCTTGACACAGATGTTTCGCAAGAGCAGATTATATTTATAAACTTTGAAGAGTTGGAATATGAAGAACTGCTAGACTATCACAAGCTTTACCAATACATTACCGAAAGACTGGTTACTGACAAGTATACATATATATTTCTTGATGAGATTCAGAAGGTGGATGAATTCGAGAAAGTTGTTGACAGTCTTCAAGTTAAGGATAAGACAGATATATATATAACAGGTTCTAATGCATATATGCTATCAGGAGAACTTGCCACACTGTTATCAGGTAGATATGTTGAAATCTCGATGCTTCCGCTTTCGTTTGCGGAATACTCTAAGCTTAAATCCGGTAATCAGGAAGAAGTGTTTTTGGAATATATGCGTACTGGTGGATTTCCGTATATAGCGCAGATGGACGGGGCTAAAGAGAAAACAGATATATATCTTGAAGGCATATATAATACGATTATAGTTAAGGATATTGAAGAGCGTCAGAGACGTCGTGAAAAAGATTCTGATAAGCGAAAGATAACCGATATTGCACTGTTAAAGAATATTGCGAAGTTTCTATCGGGTTCAATAGGGAGTCTTATATCAATCAAAAGTATAGCTGATTATATTGTATCTTCTGGGCGAAAGGTAAGCGCTAATACTATAAGTGATTATGTTAATGCGTTGGTTGAAGCATTTATCTTTTATCCTGTTGAACGGTATGATATCGTTGGAAAGCAAACCTTAAAATTGAATCAGAAATTGTACATCGTGGATATGGGAATTAGAAACCATATTCTTACGCGTAGGAATTATGACTTGGGATTTTCTCTTGAAAACATAGTTTTCTTAGAATTGCTTCGAAGAGGATATAAGGTGAGTATAGGCAAACTTGGTAATATAGAGGTGGATTTTGTAGTTGAAAAGGGTGGTAGTTTGCATTATTATCAGGTGACTGCTTCGCTTACGGATGAGAATACATTCAATCGAGAGATGGCGCCTCTTAAGAATATAAGGGATAATTATCCAAAAACAGTACTGACTCTTGATCGTTTTAGCATCGGCGATTATGAAGGTATCGAGGTTGTTAATGTGATTGATTGGCTGCTTGCGCTAACATAATTCATCGTCGTCCTGCGACATGTCAAGATTTCTATACTCTCGCGCGCACCAATTGGCAAAGCCCTATCGAGCAATGCTGATACTTATATAGAAGTATTAAGCCATAGTATTTCCAATGTAAAGTCAGAAGTACTATGGCGTTTCTATTGACACTGCGGCAAGGTCATGAATCGGGATTTTTGAAATCTCGCTGTCAAAAAGGGGTGTTGAGGGTTGAAAAGACAGCGAAAATCGGGATTTCCTTGATTTCGCTGTCTAGAAAGGGACTTGAGGCCCATAATTGACAGCGAGAATCGGGATTTTTGAAATCTCGCTGTCAAAAAAGGGTGTTGAGGGTTGAAAAAGACAGCGAAAAACGGGATTTTTGAAATCTCGCTGTCAAAAAAGGGTGTTGAGGGTTGAAAAAGACAGCGAGAATCGGGATTTTTGAAATTTCGCTGTTTGAAAAACTAACCTAATATATGTGTGGAGCTGAAAGAACAGATGAATATATATATCGCTTTTAATCTATCCTCTGCTTGCAATCCCCCACATCATCTCGTGAGACGTGCTGCGCACTATACTGACTGCTTGCGCAGTCACTCACTCGATGTGTGGGGCGTGACTGCTTGCGCAGTCACCCGGATAACAAAAGAGCCAGTAATTGCGTGCAAGCACGCATTACTGAGTTTCTTTCGCCCTCTGCCTGCAATCCCCCACAGCATCTCGCATATTCGCGCTGCGCGCTATACCGATTGCTTCGCAATCTATATGCTCGATGTGTGGGGCGTGACTGCTTCGCAGTCACCCAGATAACAAAAGAGCCAGTAATTGCGTGCAAGCACGCATTACTGACTTTTTATTATCCTCTGATTGCAAGCATTAACTGTTAAATCAAAAAATCAGTAATATGTTATCAATTCGCCCAATTATCTGTGGATTTTCTATATATTTTGCGATATATTTGACTCATGAAAAAACATATGAATCCTAAAATCAAAAACAGAGAGCTGATTCTTAATGGAAGCCTCCTTAGGTCTATTGCGATCTTGGCCGTTCCGATTGTTATCAACAGTTTTATACAGACGATGTATAACCTCACGGATACTTATTGGCTTGGCAAGCTTGGGGCGGATAATCAGGCAGCTATTACTCTTATAACGCCGGTACAGAACATCATAGTGAACTTCGGAACAGGTATTGTTACAGCGGGGTCTATCCTTATAGCGCAGGCACTTGGGGCAAGAAAGGACAAGGAAGCGCGGGAGATGGCTACTCATGTACTGATATGTTCCATAACATTTGCCATGCTTTTTGCGGCAATAGGATTTTTGTTCACTCCGGGGATTGTTGCGTGGATGGGCGCGTCGGGCACGGTTGCATCGTACGCAACCACATATATGCGCATAATCGTGCTTGACATGCCATTTCTCTTTATGATCAATGTCTTCACGAGCGTGAACCAGTCGCAGGGCAATTCGTGGACGCCGATGCTTCTTAATCTGGGTGGCGTCATACTCAACATGATACTTGACCCGCTTCTTATGATGGTATTTGACCTCGGGATATTCGGCGCGGGCATGGCTACGCTGTGCGCGAAGATTCCGTGCGCCGTAATCGCATGCGTGTCGCTCTTTAACCAGCATAATCCGATATTTGTCACCTTCAGGGGATTTCACTTTAAGAAGGATATGCTTAAGAGTATCGTTCGTATCGGACTTCCGACCGCTATAGGCGGCAGTACTATGCAGTTTGGCTTCCTTCTTATGAGTAAAAATGTTACGAAGTACGGCACTGTCGCGCTTGCATCTTATGGTATCGGCAATAAGATCAACGGCCTCATATCCTTGCCGTCTAACGCTATGGGATCTGCTACGGCAACCATAGTTGGGTTGAACATCGGAGCCGGCAATTATGAGAGAGCACAGAAGGCTTATAAGCTTGCGCGCAATATGATCGTAACATTTCTTTTTGTGGGTGGACTTATTCTGTCATCTGATCCGGTGAGCACCTATCTTGCTTCTATATTCTCTGACAGCGAGGATGTCATAAAGAATGCCTCTGATTACCTGTCTATAATGGCGCTTTTTTGCTTTACGAATGGCGTGCATAACACGACGAACGGGCTTTTCCAGGGCTCAGGTCACACTATGATAACGATGGGAGTGGAAGCTGCGCGTATATGGATATTCCGCTTTGCTACGCTTTTTGTGTGCGAGAGAGTGCTTCATATGGGCCTTGCGAGTGTGTGGTATTCAGTAGTTGTTAGTAATGCGCTTGCACCGATGGTTTTGTATATCTTGTATCGTATGGGGATATGGAAGAGGAAAGTATAGGTTTTGTATGTTAAATCTTTACCATAACTTCCTTTTATGGTAGAATAGAGATGAGAAGGTTATTCTGTAATTATCATATTGGAGGTTATGCGTATGGAGAAGGCCAAAAAAGAGTCTGGGCGGAAGGTCTGGATCAGTATGCGAACTACGCTTATCGTGTTCTCAGTTATTCCGCTTATTGTGTCGTCATTTATTATCGTGTTTTTTGCGATAAGAAGATCTGTGAATATTATTAAGGATTATACGAATTCTTCGATGCTTCAGGTAGTGTCGGGGGTCGGAGATGCATTTGACACGGTGATCAATAAGAACGAGGATATGCTGTGGGGCTTTTCAAAAACTTCAGTTTTTAAGGATGCTCTTATGGATCCGGATAATAAGGCGAAGATAGATGCTGCACAGCAGTATAGTGAAAAGTTCTATAACGAGCTTGATGGCTGGGAAGGTTTTTATCTTGCTGACTGGAATACGAAGATACTTGCTCATCCAATAAAGGATAGTGTGGGTACGGTCTTGCGTGAAGGCGAGAGGCTTGAGCAGCTTCGCAGCGGTATGCTTAATGGTAATCGCGGACTATATAACGCTGGTATCATAAACAGCCCTGTGACCAATGCTGTATGTATATCTATGTATACATACATAGAGGATAATGGCAAGCCTATAGGATATGCTGGTGCTGCTTTTTATGTGGAGGATGTTGCTGATGCGATATCGGATGTGTCTTCTCTTGGTTTTGATAGCGCATATGTATACTTTGTGAGTCCTGATGGTATTATGCTGCATCACCCTGATAAGGATAAGGTTGGTAAGCCGGTTGAGAATTCGGCTATTAAGAAGGTGATTGCTAATCTTAAGGATAGTAAAGAAGGGGATAGTGGCATAATTGAATACAAGTATAATGGCAAGAAGAAGTACGGGGCTTATTATGTAGGCGAAGATAAGAGCTATATAGCTGTTCTTGCTGCTGAGGAAAAGGACCTTATGAAGTGTGTATCCGATATAAGACGTCCGGTTATCATCACAGGTCTTCTGTGTATCGTATTGTTTACTGTTATTGCTTTTATAATCGAGCGTGCTGTAACAAGACCGCTTGCAGATGTATCGAAGGCACTTGACAAATTCAGTAAAGGCAATGTTGATGTTGAGTGTAAGACTAATTCACACATCAGAGAGACTGTCAATATAATCGAAGCGCTTGAGTCATTTAAGGTTTCACTTAGTAGCGCACTTGGCTCTGTTAAGATAGCAGCTGGTAATCTTGACAAATCCATATCAGGTGTTGATACTATGACACTTAACAATGCGTCTGCGGTTGAACAGATTAGTTCCGCTATTCAGGATATGGCGGAGACTTCTATGGAAGTATCTGATAAAGCTCAGATCATGACAGGAAAGACCTGCGATCTTGAGACGAAAGTAGAAGCACTTAATACCAATGTTGAGAAGCTCTTTAAGGCTTCACAGATTATCAAGAGTGTCAATGCCGAAGCAACAGCGTGCATGAAGCAGGTGTATGATGGTTCCAACGAATCTGTTGAAGCTATTCACGAGATAAGCAGTAAGATAGGCGAGACCAACACCGCTATAGAGCAGATTGGTGAAGCAATTCAGGCGATAGAGAATATAGCATCACAGACCAATCTTCTTTCTCTTAATGCCTCCATAGAGGCTGCGAGAGCAGGAGAGGCAGGACGTGGCTTTGCGGTTGTTGCAGGAGAGATAAGAACACTTGCGGATTCATCTGCTGAATCTGCTAACGATATCAGGAATATCATAGAGAATATAATCGCACTTTCCAAAGAGACCGTGGAAATCGCTGATAGAGTTAACAGAGTCATCAACAAGGAACGTCTCGATATCAAGAATGCACAGAACAAGTTCAACGTTCTGTCTGAGTCTGTAGAGGATTCTATACATGGTATAGATACTATAAGAGGAATGGCGGAGAGTCTCGATGTTATCAAGACAGAACTTGCTGGTGTATCTTCTGATTTTGGAGCTATATCCGAGGCGCTTGGCGCGTCAGCGCAGGAAGTATCTGCTTCATGTACGGCAGTTACACAGGCAACCGGCGATACAAGAAAGTCTGCTGGTGAGATGAAGAAGGTCAATGCTAACATGAGCGAGGCGATATCGTTCTTCAAGATATAAAAGATCTGTTTATCATTGTTATGTTGTTAGCCAATATAAAAAAGCTGTAAAAAACTATCGCGGGGACGATTCGCAAGATTTCGTTATCTTTTTGCAAGCTCGCGCAAGTGCGGGCGAACAATAATAATTACTGCTTGCAATCCCCACAGCCCCTCGTGAGCACGCGCTTCGCGCTTAGCAATTGCTTCACAATGTGCTCACTCGGTGTGTGGGGCGTGACTGCTTTGCAGTCACACGGATAAATAAACTCTCAGTAATTACG
>JAEEGL014750310.1_pt1 | contig 34515 bp, 26 predicted proteins | sample 9134231 | NCBI WGS metagenome assembly JAEEGL01 (sample SAMN16246548, study PRJNA631951) | gut metagenome | biome: gut microbiome; feature: rumen; material: fiber-attached | host: Bos | place: Iran: Karaj | collected 2018-10
CAGCACACAGTAACTCAGAGGATTCACCGCACATTTTCCGTCGCGGTCAACGCCGCCGATACATATATTAACGACGTCGTCTCCTCCGCGGATCCTGGATTCACATATCTTTGCAAACGTGTTCGCGATCATCAGCGTTGCGTCATTTAACGTGATCTCACCGTCGTCAATATCTTTTATAAACAGAGGGTACAGATACTGGTCTATTCTCCCCAGAGCCATAGCGTACCTGCCTTCGTACAGGAAGCAACTGTGGATCATCCATACGAGCTGAAGCCCCTGCGCAAACGACCGGGGCGCCGAAACGGTCAATGCAAGGCAGTTTTCCTTTATAAAATTCAATCTGGCGGCATTTTCGGGATCACATCCCGGCTCCGCTGCCATTTCACCGGCTTTTTTAGCGTACGCCTTCAGCCTGTCGGTAAGCCCCTTAAGTGCAAGCTCCATGCCGTCAAGCAGTTCGGCAGCCTTAGTATTTCCGTCGTGAGCTTTCCTGGAACTGCTTATTTTTTTCAGAAGCCCGGGGATACCGACCGTAAGGATCGTCTTGAAATCCGGCGCGTAATGATCAGAACGCGTGAAGAAATTCCTCTCCGGATATTTCGAGACCAGCCCGGCAGCCTCGCGGCCCTCGTCTTCGGTAATATTGACAAAAAGAGGCCTGATGCTTCCGACGATAATATCGTTCTCGTAGATGTGTGGTTCGGGCAGCGTAAACAGGCTGTATATCGCCGCCGCTCTTATGAGCGTCAGATGTTTCGGGTCAATATCCTTCTCCGCCTGCCTGTATCCCGCGCTTCTGAACCAATCCGGTCTAAATGCACCTGGCTGCGGGGTCAATATTTCGGCTTTCAGTTTTCCGAGATCTGTCTTTCCGACTATCGTTGAAGCTGTCATATGATACGGCCTCCTTCGTTACTCTTCGCTATAATTCTACCATTTTAAGCGGCAATGTTTCAATAACAAAAATAAAACGGCCCCGCTATCTATCTGGCCGCGCAGTATTGACTTTTAGGCACTCAAAACCGTATAATGATACTGTAAATAAAACGACAGTGCCGAAAGGAGAAAACCCGATGAATATAACGAAAAACAGAGACGGAGAAAAACTGCTTGTACAGGTAGAGGGAAGGATCGACACCGTTACGGCTCCTGAATTTGAATCTTTTATGAAAGAAAATCTTGAGGGGGTAACGGACTTAACGCTCGACCTTTCTTCGCTCGAGTATATATCTTCCGCCGGTCTTCGCAGAATACTTCAGACCCAGAAGCAGATGAACAGGCAGGGCAAAATGGTCGTTGAAAACGTTAACGAAACGGTAAGCGAAATATTTGAAGTTACCGGTTTTTCCGATATATTGACCATCAGATAATAAACAAATAATAAACAAATAATAAACGGATAATAATCAAATAATAAACAAAGGAAATCAGCATGCCCGAAAAAAGCGTCAGAGAAATGAATAAACTCGAGAGGCTTCACTACTCACTTGCCTCCCGGACTTTTCGCGCGACTTTGATCGGTTCGATAATTCTCGGACTCCTGGCGCTCATCATAGGGCTCGGATGGTATACTTACTCGGCCTGCAGGGGGCTGATCGAGCAGTCATTCAGTGTCGCTAAGAATACCGCGGTCATATTATCAAAAGTTGTCGATCCGGCTCCTCTTGCGAAGGACGTCATGTCGGTATACGGATCAGAGTTTTACGGAAAAGACACATTGCCCGACCCTGACAGTCTGTCCGATGATTATTACGATAAATACAAAGCGCTGACAGAACGGGAGGATTATATTCAGATATTGTCCGTTCTGAACGATTTCAAAGAAAACAATACTTTAAATGACGTTTATTACGCTATGTACGACGAGAAGACCAGTATGCTCGTTTATATAGCGGATCCGGACGACAGCGAAGCGACGGGCTGCCGGACAGGCTATTACGAAACGGTATCGCAGAAAGAACTCGGCAAGTTCCTTAACTGGGACGGTAAAAGTATCGTGTATCACATAGAGAAAACCGACAGGTACGGATGGATCTCTACGAGCGGAGTAAGCATAAAGAGCGCAGACGGAAGCGTGACAGGATATATACTGACGGATGTTACGCTTCGCGAAGTTGCCTCAGGTATGAAACGTTTCGTGTTCCAGTTTTCGATATCGATGTTCGTTGCCGTTAATCTGCTGGCGTTTTTTATGACGAGGCATATGAAGAAAAAGCTCGTCAAACCGGTAAACGAGATAGCGCAGGCGGCGGAGGCGTATATAAAGGATAAGCGCGAAGGCGTTAAGACAGGCGACCATTTTTCCGACCTCAACATCAATACCGGAGATGAGATAGAAAATCTTGCGCTGATAATGTCCGATATGGAGGGCGAACTGGCGGAATACGAAGTGAATCTCACGAAAGTTGCCGCCGAGAAAGAGCGCATCGGAACTGAACTCGCATTGGCCACCAGGATCCAGGCGGATATGCTTCCAAACATATTCCCTGCGTTCCCGGACAGAGCGGAGTTTGATATTTACGCCTCGATGCGCCCCGCGAAGGAAGTCGGAGGAGATTTCTACGATTTCTTCCTGATCGATAACGATCATCTCGGCCTTGTTATGGCGGACGTTTCGGGTAAAGGCGTTCCGGCGGCGCTTCTGATGATGGTCTCGAAGATACTTGTCCAGAACATCGCGCTTTCGGGTAAAAGCCCGGCGGAAGTGCTCCGGACGATCAACAGCCAGATGTGTGCGAACAATCGCGAAGAAATGTTCATTACGATCTGGTTCGGATTTTTGGATCTGAGAGACGGAAGGCTCGTCGCGGCCAATGCCGGCCACGAATATCCTATACTGATGAAGCCGGGCGGAGAGTTCGAAACGGTAAAGGATAAACACGGCTTCGTGATCGGCGGATTTGCGAGCTCAAAGTATACGGAGTATGAGCTTAAATTAGAACCGGGGGCGAAGCTGTTCCTTTATACAGACGGCGTGACGGAGGCAACCGACGATTCAGGGGCACTCTTTGGGACCGGGCGCACCGTTCGCGCACTGAACAAGTATAAAGACGGCGATCCCGAGACTATCGTAAATGGTGTTGACAACGACATCCGTGATTTTGCCGGTGTTTCTCCTCAGTTTGACGACATAACCATGATGTGCATACAGTATTTCGGGGAAGGAGTGAAAGGCTTGAAGGAACTGACTGTCGAAGCAAAAGTCGAAAATATCGCCGCCGTGACCGATTTTATAAACGGAGAACTGGATAAAATCGAATGTCCGTTCAAGGCCAGGACCCAGATCGACGTTGCTGCAGATGAGCTTATGTCCAACATTTCCCAATACGCTTACGGGCCTGACGGAGGGACCGTTACGGTACGGTTCGGATATGATCCGGATAACGAAAACGTTGAAATAACGTTTATTGACAACGGAAAACCGTACGATCCTCTAAAGAAAGAAGATCCCGACGTTACGCTGGGCGCAGATGAGCGTGAAGTCGGTGGACTCGGCATCTTTCTTGTAAAGAAGACGATGGATAATATGGAATACGAATATAAAGACGGAAAGAATATTCTCAAGATCACCAAAAAGATCTGAAAGAGGTGACTGTATGGGCGTAAAATATGAAGCAAACGGAACAGAGCTCAGGCTGTTTTTAGAAGGGCATATAGATTCCGCAAATTCCGGGATCATCGGAGATGAAATAAATGCGGCGAAAGAGACGGGAGCATACGAAAATATAGTCATTGACTGCGAAAAACTGGAATATATTTCGAGCGCAGGCCTCAGGATCATACTGCGGCTGATGAAAAGCGGTTATAAACTGTCGATCATCAACGTTTCTACCGATGTGTACGAGATCTTTGACATGACCGGATTTACGGAGATGGCGGAGGTACGAAAGGCATACAGGCGGGTGTCTGTTGACGGCTGCGAGATCATCGGAAAAGGGGCCAACGGCAGGGTGTACCGCATTGACCGCGACACGATCGTGAAAGTATACGTTAACCCGGATTCTCTGCCCGAAATACAGAGAGAGAGGGAACTTGCCAGAAAAGCTTTCGTGCTCGGGATACCGACGGCAATACCGTACGACGTTGTCCGCGTAGACGGTGGTTACGGTTCTGTATTTGAAATGCTGAACGCAAAAAGCCTGGCTCAGCTGCTTGAAAGCGATCCGTCCCGGTTCGACTACGTAATGGAATTATCCGTAGATCTGCTGAAAAGGATACATTCTACGCGGCTGAAAAAAGGCGAGATGCCCGACTGCAGGGAAAACGTTCTCGGATGGGTCGATTTTATTAAAGGATATATTCCTGACGATCAATATGAAAAGCTGAAAAGGCTCGTCACTGCCGTTCCGGAAGATGATCACATCATGCACGGCGATTATCATCTTAAGAACGTCATGCTCCAGGACGGGGAAGCGCTGCTTATAGATATGGACACGCTGTGCCTTGGAAATCCCATATTCGAATTCGGCTCGATATTTAACGCGTACGTCGGATATACGGAACTTGATCCGGATAACGTAAAGCAGTTCCTCGGGATAGATGCCGGTACTGCGCGCAGGATCTGGGACCGCACGATCCGCATGTATTTCGATACGGATGACGAGGAGTTTATCGAAAGGATAAAGACAAAGGCAAGGATAGTGGGCTACACGAGGGTCATGCGCCGGGCGATAAGGCGCGGAGGTATGGACGTTCCCGAGACGAGGGCAACGATCGAGATGTGCAGGGCGCGTTTCTGCGAACTGTTACCTAAAGTTTATGATCTGGAGTTGAAATAAAATGGAGTTCTATACGCGTAAAAAGAAACCGAAACTATACGGACTGCTTATTTTTTCCGCCGTGTTCTTTGCCGTGATAGCCGTACTGTACGCGCTGTCGCAGACAACGAAATTCGCGGGACAGAAGTATATAATCCTGCTTCTTCCGCTGTATTTCGCGGCGGTGCTGGCGGTGCTCATCGTTTCGCTGATAAGGCAGATCGAATATAATCCGTACTCCTACAACACTATATACTATTTCGGGTTTTCGCTGTTTGTATTGTCCGTGCTGGTAACGCATATTATTGCCGCCGTAAGATTTCTGGCGGGGGAGGAAGAATACGGGCTTCGCGAATCTGCCAAACTCGTGCTCGGCTCCGCCAGAATGTATATGATATTGACGCTCCCGCTGCTTGTGGCATTCTCGGTCGGACTGCTGATTTCGAATATCGTGCTGATCAAAAAAGAAGGCGCGAAACCGACCAATACGCTCGGTATCGTCCTTGCGATCATTCTGATGGCAGGAGAAGGTCTGCTTATCGGATTCGGCAGCGCTGCGAGAGGCGGGTTCAGCGTTGCGGTAAATCTGCTTTGCGCCGTGTTCGTGTATGCGGAGTGTATGATGTTCGGGACGATATTCGCAGACGTTTTTACTGCGACGCATATTCCCGCATTTAATAAAGATTATATAATTATACTTGGCTGCCGCGTTGCAAAAGACGGTTCTCCGACTCCGATCCTGCGCGACAGGATCGAAAGAGCGATCGATTTTTACGATATGCAGGTCGAGGCCACCGGGAAGGCTGCTAAATTCATCGCGTCAGGCGGGAAGGGCAGCGACGAGCCTGTTTCGGAGGCAGAGTGCATGAGCGAATATCTTATTTCAAAAGGATTCCTCCCGGAGCAGATACTTGTCGAGGACAGATCCGAAAACACGCTTGAAAATATGAAATACTCATTTGCGATGACTGCGGATGACTCAAAATGCGCTTTCTCAACGACAAATTATCACGTTTTCCGCAGCGGGATCGCGGCCAACAGAGCACAGAAGTTCAAGGCTGAGGGCATCGGTGCGAAGACAAGATGGTATTTCTGGCCCAATGCTTCCGTGCGTGAATTTGCGGGACTTATGACGGGGCACCGCGGGAAACAGATCCTGGTGCTTCTGGGACTGCTGGCAGTTTATATGGTGCTGGCGCTGATCGCCTGGTGACAGATCAGGCGCCCGAACGGACGAAATGCTCAGGATCGTTGAATCAACAAGAAGGACGTGAAGTAATGGAAGATGGATATGAACAGAATGCCTTGACAGAACAAACCGGAGAGCTTGAACCGGCTGTTCTATCCGAACCTGCCGTTTCGCCCGAACCGGGCGTTCAGAACAGGGGAGGCAAGGGTAAAAAAATATTCGCCATTATTGCGGCAATATCGCTCACTCTGGCTTTATTTGCTCTCATAACCGCAGTCGTGCTGGTCAATATCGAAAGAAAGCCTTTCTACAACTTCCAGAAGAGCGACCTTTATTTCGTAAAAGACGACGGCGCGCTGTTGATAGTGACCGGAAGCGGGACAATAAAAAAGATCGACCTGGATGATTGCGAAGACTTTGAATACACGGCGGTCAAAGATTATTCGGGGCAGAGAGCAGTTATTCATATCACCAGGAAAATAACAGTTTTCCCGTTAAAAACGGACCAGATGCTGTTCATGTTTGACGGCCGGTCGGTAAAAGAGATCGTAAGGTCGCAGATGAGCATTCCTTTCGTATTCCTTTCTCCGGACGGCCAATCTGCTATTTACATCAATGACAGATTGTATTTTTATTACGGCGGGAGAAGCACTTTATTAGCAGAAGACGACAGAGGCATAATTCCTTCGGCGATAGATAATGAAGGAAATATAGGATACGTTATATCAGACGGAAAAACAGCTCTTTCGTACTACTACGACGGAACACAAACACTTCCGCTCGGGGACAGTAATGTTTCATTTTTATCAACAAAAGGCAATCTGTTATACCTGACGAGGCAAAACGAAAAACAGAATTCGGTCTCGATAGACGTTCAGAAAGGGATGGACAAATCCACCCGCATAAAATTGTACGACAATATAAGTTTTACAGTGTATATGAACTATGACGCCACGCAGGCACTGATCACCGGAAGCAAGGGCACGGTCTTTTCAAAGAACGGCGGGGAACCGGTAAAGGTCTCGGATCATGAACTCTCGCCGATAATACCTGTACCTCGCGAAGAGTTAGATAAAGATGTAATTGCATCACAACGGTTTTCAGACTTAGAATCGGCTTATTTTGCGGAAAGATCCAGCGGGAGCATCGTCAGCATAAAGGGCGGAAAAAGAAAAGTGATCGCGACGAACATAAAGCGCGAAGCATTTAATGATTGCCACCTCTCCGATGACGGAAAAAGGATATGGTACGTTGTCGGCCAGACGATATACTACGTCGACCCGAATGAAGAAAATCCCGAGCAAAGAATTCTGGCATATACCGAAAAAAAGGACAAGTGGGTAGTATCGTCTGATGCAAAAACGGTTTTTTCTGCTGATTATTATATGAACGTTTACGCTCACGCGGAAGGCAGCGAAACGACCGCAAAGATCTTCACCGGCAAGGGTGATTACAGGACGATTTTTAAGATGCAGTACTTCCGTGATAAACTGTACTTTATCCACGACGGTAAACTTTACTCTTCAAACGGAGGCAATGCGGTAAACGTCGCAAACGCTCCTGAGGATATTACGGGAATCGAGTGTTCAAGGCACTTAATGATCATAAAAACGAAAGGCGGCGGACTGTTCTTCTCAACGAACGGCAAAAGTTTCAAAAAGATCAAATAGAAAACGGCATTTGTTTTTTTGAACGATAAGTAATATACTAGATAATAAAAAAACATAGGAGGAATTTGTATGTTTTGTAAGTTTTGCGGCAAGGAAATAAAGGACGGCTCCGCGTTCTGCCCTGCATGCGGAAAGAAGCTTGCGGTCAATAACGCTGAAAAAACTGCCGAAACCGTGAGTGCGGCTACAGCGGCAGGGACCGCGGCGGCAACGTCTGCTGCGTCTTCACAGGCTGCGGCATCCGGGAAAGCGGCGGGGAAACCGGCAAAGAAAATAAATAAAAAGGCTCTTACTGCAATTATCGCAGGAGCGGCGGCGGTAGTCCTGATCGTGCTGCTCGTGGTCATTCTTGTCTCCGTCCTGGGAAAGAATAAAGGCGGAAATTACATTCTGCGTTCAGGCGAGACCAGCGTGATGGAAGCAGACGACGAAAAAGTACTGATAGTCAACGCCAACGGAGACGTGGTTAAGCTTGACTACTCGGATAAAACTATTCTCCGGACCGTTAAAAAATACGATATAAACCGCCATAAGGCAGTCTTTATCATTTCTTACCTGGAAGGAAGCGGGAAGAACATATTCGATGCCGATTCCGGACTTACGGTAAACGACCTGTATTATTACGACGGAAAAGAAGCACATAAGATCGTCAGCGCGGAGAAATCGGTGCCATATTCCGAGATCTCTGCTGACGGAAGCACGGCTTTGTATGAGGCAGACGGAAAACTGTACTCCTACCGCGGAGGAAAAACGACTCGGATCGCCGAAAACGTTTCGGTCAGCGCAGTTTCCCCCGACGGAAAGACGGTCGCGTACTATAAAAAATCGGACGACGGCAGCGTAAAAGGGTACTATAACAACGGAAAAGAAGTCTTCCTCGTCAACAGCGGCTATGCAATAGCCATCGCAAATAATGCAAAATATGTTTATCTCTTAAGACAGGCTGCGGAAGGTGACGGAGAGACGTTCTTTGTTCAAAAGAAGGATAAAGAAGATACGCGCGTAAAACTCGGCTCCGCAAACTCTATCGATTATCTGTTCCTGAACAATGATCTTTCTCAGGCAGTCATTTCCAGGGACGGAAATTCATACTTAAGCAAGGACGGCGGTGAAACGAAAAAAATATACTCCTCGCCGGTCTATCCGCTTGGATCCAGAGATACGGCCGCGTATTATTCATCCTACGCTTATATTGTCGGCATAAAAGATTTTGAAAAAGCGTTTTTCTATGCCACCAATTCATTACGCACAAAGACAAATTTGCTGCGCTTCTCCGACGGCGAACTTGAAACTATAATATCCGGCTCCGATCTGGAAGACAGCGCTGCTCTTACAAGAGACGAAAAGTACGTCATCTATGAAGACGAAGATGAAGACGCCGTATGCCGCGTAAGAACGTCAGAGGATGATCCGGAACCCGAAAAGCTCCTTGAACTTGACGAAGTATGGGATTGGTACCTTTCTCAAGATAAAAAAGTACTGTATTACTGCAACGATTATTTCGAGATATTCGCTCAGAAGATCGGCGGAAAAGCCGTTAAAATATTTGACGGAAGCAGAGAATCCGCAGGTTCGATGATAGTATGCAATAACAGGCTTTACTTCTGCTACGAAGGAAAACTTTACAGTTCTGAAGGCGGGAAGGCGAAGGAAGTCAATACAGGGCTGGATTCTGTTGTTTATACCGACGGCGATGAGCATATACTTTTTATCGCTGATTCGGAGGGGAAAACGTATATCTCCGTTGAAGGCCGTAATTTCAAAAAGATATCCGACAGTGATCTTATAAGCTGATGGAAGGGTGTAGTTCGATGAAAAACAGATTTGGATCGGCGGTTTTATCGCTTGTGCTGATCGTATTGTCCCTCGCGGTATTCGCCGCATGCGGGACACCGTCTTCCGGGCCGGCTGCGACGGAAAAAGCGTCAACAGAAAAACCGGGTACGGTTGACGACACCACGCCTGTGCCTGTGTCTGATCCGACCGATGTCCCGACGGCCGCTCCCACCGAAGAACCAACTCCTGTTCCACAACCGACGGAAGATACCAGACCTCTTCCGGAGAGCGGGACAATGGTTTATTACGAGGATTTTTCATCATACGGTGAGATCGGCAAGAACGAAGACGTGCTGAAGGCTCTGGGCTGGAAAATGCTTACCGTAGAGGATGACAAGGCCCCCAGCGACTGGACTGCCGATATGGCGATCAAAGACGGAAAGCTTGAGATCACCAACTACACCCCGGACGGACGGATCGACGGCAAGGACGGGTATCTTATGATGCTTGACGGTGATTATATGGACCGTGTGCTAAAGACAGGCAGCTATACGCTCCAGTATGACGTAAACTATTACTCAGCGGCAAATTTCAAACGCTTCCTGGTCATAGTGACCGAATACGACAGCGAAGGATTTAATTCGTTTCATTTCAGGATCGGCGGGTACGGCAACAACCAGCTTTATTACCAGGGAACGTGGTTCGCAACTGAGGAGAACGATGAAAACGATCTTTACGCCGCCAGAAAGAATACAAACGAAAAAGGCTCTACTATCGCTTATAAACTGCGCGGAATAGAGGGAAAGATCGAAGATGATTCTTCGATACCGAACTTTACCAACGTTCCGCTCACTATCAGAGTCGTTCGCGAAAACGGATATGCCACCGTTTATATGAAGACTGCCGAAATGACTGATTTCATTAAAGTCAGCCAGGCTTCTTCCGGTTCGGAAGGGTACGCAGTAGAACCGCTGCTTAAGGGAAAGGCGGTATGCTTTAAAACGGGAGCAAAGATCAACGGCACTGTTGACAACATCGCCATCTGGACCGGTACGGGTGAGATGCCGGCCGATCATACGGTAACGTACGAACCGTGATCAATTACAAATCGGGTTTTTACGTCATACCATAAGTAAACTCATAAAGCCTGCAGGCGAGCGTCAACGCGAAAGACCTGCCGGCTTTATATTTTACCGGCTCGCTCGGCAAACATCCGTCCCGTCTTTGCGATCAGACGCATGACGTCGGGGCACAATTCGTTGTCAACGACGTTCCATACGTTGAACGTTTCAAAACTCATCGTCTTGTCGAAACGTATCGCCGCCAGCCCTTCCACGAACCTGTTCCAGTTGAGCACACCCATGTAAGGGGCAAGGTGCTGGTCGCGGTTACCGTCGTTGTCGTGCACGTGGAACGCCTCGATCCTGTCGCCCAGCTGGATCATCGTGTTGTAAATATCCTTACCGACTAAAAGCGCGTGCCCGGTGTCAAGGCAGAATGCGAACCGTCTCTCTCCGGCGATCTCGTTCAGCGTATCGATATAATTGCACGCTAACGAGAAGTCGGAGCAGCACGCCTCGTAGATCTTTCCGCGGTAACCCTCGAACATATTCTCTAGGCAAATGATCACGTCGTATTTTTTCGCGGAATCGATCAGTTTTGAATAGCTTTCGATGTTTACGTTCCATTCTTCGTCCGGCTTAAGTCTGTTCGGCGCTCCAAGGAAGAACGGGTGTATTATCAGACGGTGGCAGCCGATATAAGCGGCGCAGCAGATCGTGCGCTCCAGGCAATGAATAATATACTCATTATAGTCCGGATCTTTTGGATCGAAAGGCAGCATCGAGGGGAACGGGGCGTGAGCCTGATAATTATCGATACCGTACTTCCTTGCGCTGTCCTTCCATTTATCGCACGCCGCGAGCATTTCCGCCTCGGGCTTATCAAATATCGTATTACGGATCCTGCCGCGTATTTCGTGACCCTGGAAAAGATGATCCAAGTTCACGTCAACACCGTCGAATCCCGTCTCTTTTACGAGCCTGTAAGTTTCGTCGCACCCTATGCGCTCGATGATCCCGCCGGTCTGTACAGCAATTTTCATATAAAAACCTCCGGATACAGCTTTACTGGGCGAAGACCGCACGCGGTCAATAACGTGTCAGATCTCCGGCTTTTCTATACTTCAAATTGTATCACCGCACGTCGCGGCGGTCAATACATTTTCGCTTTTGCTTCCGTCCGATGCCGCCTGTCCGCCATAATGTTCCTGTTGATTTTGACGCGGAAATATAATACAATATATCCGGAAATTTATGTACGGTATTCGCGCAAAATTTCCGTTTGGAATAATAGTATATCAGAGTTGGGAATGATCATATATGGCTAATGAAAACGATTATAATTACAGACGAAACACCGGAGAAGTAAACCGGCCCGCAGTGCGTTCTACACACAGCGGAGCTCTGTCCGGTGAACGTTCGGGTAATGCTGCCGGTCAGACGCGGAATGCAGGATATGCCGCTGATACCGCGAATGCCAGGAATAACGGAAATGCTGTTCCTGCTGACCGGAATGCCGGAAAAACGGGCGGCGATCCTAAAAATAATAAAAACGTATATCTTATGAGGCGCATCGTTTTCGCTGCCGTCGTGATCGCAATTATAGTACTGCTTATCGTTCTGATAGTTGCCATATCAAAAGCCGCGTCGAAGCCTAAAAAACCTGCCGAAGGTCCGGTCATGTCCGCAGTCGCATTTGAAGCGGGAGAATACGGACCCGCAGCCGAACAGCTGCTCACCGAGGCCGGAAAAACCGTGACTTCGCAGGGCGGACGCATCGAATACGAGACGGACATCACGCAGATCAATTTCCACGTACTTGGAGTGTATAAAGTAATATTGATCTTTACGGACACAGATGGCACCAGATCGAGGCATAATGTCGAGATCCACGTCGTTGACACCGTGCCGCCGTCTGGCGTTGCGGTAGACCGGTATACGGTGAAAGGGCAGCCCCTCAGTGTGGCTGACTTTATTGCCCCCGGATCGGTCAGAGACGAGACTGACGTGGCGGTATCGTTCATGGATCCGGAGCCCGATTACAACACTGAAGGAACGCAGACGGTTAATATCCTGTTGAGAGACAGGGGAGGAAACGAGACTAGACTTACGGCATCGCTTACGGTAACAGCCGAGTAACAGCCGGAAAACAAAAGAAAAAAGGGGAAAAGAAATGAGCGGTGAAAAATCAAAAGGCAACGGCCTTAAAATAATGATCATAGTGATGCTGGCAGTGATAGTTGCCCTTGTGGTCATTATAGCTAAAATAAGCACAGATAAATCTCCGGATCCCGGAAAAACTATAATCAATAATTCGACGTCGGATCCACATTCCGGTGTAATGACGGCTCTTCCGCATAATACAGACGGATCGGTCATCACCTCGGAACCCGGAGTTACCGGTAATGATCCTGCCGTGACAGGAGGTCAGAAAACAGACGACCCCGTGACTGCCACCGTGACACCGGTCCCCGCCACGCCTACTGCATCGCCGACGAACAAACCTTCCGAAGAGCTTAAACTTGTCGATTATTCCGGAATAGTTGAACACGTATTCACTCACTCGCTCGTCGCGTTTCCTGAGCTCGGATATCCTAAAGACATATCCAACGTGGATAAGGTTATGAATACTTATTTCATCGACTGCATAACCGTCCCCGAATTCAAAGCGATACTCCAGGCGCTCTACGATGACGGGTATATGCTCGTGAACATCAACTATGTTTATGAGAAAGACGGGAACGGTGTGCCGAGGCTCAAGAAATCTTTCAAGTTCCCCGAAGGTAAAAAACCGCTCGTATTCTCTTTCGACGACACCTGTTATTACAGCGAAAAAATGGGCCGCGGAATGATCGATAAACTCGTCATAATCGACGGAAAGATCGGTACTTACACGAAGCATAAGGACGGAACCGTGGTACAGGGATTTGACGAAGAACATATACCGATCCTTGACCGCTTCGTCGAAGAGCATCCTGACTTTTCGTTCAACGGCGCAAAGGGAATGCTCTGCCTTACCGGATATGACGGGATACTCGGATACCGCACTCAGCGCGTTTCTGACGGAGACGGAAGAACTGAAGCAGACAGGCAGCGCGAGATCGAGGCTGTAAAGCCGATCATCAAGCTGCTTAAAGATACGGGCTGGTATTTTGCGAGCCATTCATATAAGCACGGCCTTATGGAGAGATATTCTACTGATAGCATGATAGACTGTGCTACAAAATTCCAGAATGAAGTTATCCCGCTCATCGGAGAGACGAAGATCTACGTATATCCTTACGGCAGCTGGAAACGCTCATCCGACGGAAAGACGTGCCCCGGCCCTCAGAGGGTGCTCAACGAGATGGGATTTGAATATTTCTGCAGCGTAGGTGCTAACTGGTACGCTAATACCCGCGCAGATCTGGGCAATATCATCCTTCAGGACCGCGCGAATATCGACGGCACCGCTTTCGTATGGTTCCAGGATATATTCACGAACCATGAAGAGACAGGAAAGCCCAGGTTCCCGAGCATCAATTTCCGCGAGATATACGACGATGCCAGGAATATCTCATACGACGACGCCGTGGCCGCATACAAGGAGTGGAAGGGAATCTCGTAATTTATGAATATTATTTACGGATTCGGTCAATGGAGTTTTCCGCAAAACGGAACGGCTGTAGCGCTAGGCTTTTTTGACGGTGTACACAACGGCCACAAATCATTGCTTAAGACGCTTACCCGCGTCGCTCAGGAAAATTCACTCGAAAGCGTAGTTTACACCTTTGCCGATCATCCGGGCAGGGTCACACGTAATGAAGTGAAGCTCCTTTGCTCTAACAGACAGAAAGCCGGATATATAGCTGAAACAGGCGTCAGCGAGCTGATATTCGACTGGTTCGACGAAAGTTTCAGCAGGATAACGCCGGACGAATTTGCGCGCGAGATACTTGTAAAAAAGCTGAACGCACGGATCGTGGTCGCCGGGGACAATTACAGTTTCGGTTACAAGGGAAGCGGCAGAAGCGAGGATCTGATTAAACTCGGCGAAAAATACGGATTCAGGGCAGTGATCGTGCCGAGGCTCAAATGTAAATGCGACGGACAGAAAGTAACCGTATCGAGTTCTCTTTTGAGAACGCTTGTCGCATCAGGTCGAATGACTGAGTTCAGAAAACTTACAGGGCATAATTACACGCTCGAAGGAACTGTCGTAAAAGGAAGGGAAGTCGGACGGAAGATCGGTTTTCCGACGGCAAACATACGGCCTGACAAAAGATCGGTGCTCCCGGAAAAAGGAGTATACGCCACACGCGTAAGGTCGAGTGCTTTCCCGGACAATGAATTCAAAGCTATAACTAACGTCGGGAGCAATCCCACGTTCGATGATCATACCGGCGGCACAACTATAGAGAGTTATCTGCTTGACTTTAAAGGTGATCTCTACGGCGCCGCGATCGAGATCGAAATGATCTCGAAAATACGCGACGAGAAACGTTTTGAAAACCCGGATGAACTCAGCAGACAGATAATGACAGATGCCGGAAAACGGAGGAGAATGAAATGATATCGCTGTTTAATTCAATAAAAATGATCGCGGAGGCGGGATACGTAGAATTTCCGAATCTGTTTAAGAATCACGGACTGAGGCTCAACATCAACGACGTAGCGTTCAAGATCGGGTCCTTTGAAGTACGCTGGTACGGACTGCTGATAAGCGGCGTTGTCCTCCTGTGCATCTTCCTCGGAATGAGATCGTGCAAAAAATACAATATTGACCCGAACGACCTCCTCGACTACCTTATCTTCTGCCTGCCGGCCGCGATCATCGGGCTCAGGTTATATTACGTTGCCTTCAATTTTTCACAATACAAGGACAATCTCGTTTCGATATTCTATTTCTGGGAAGGCGGTCTTGCGATATACGGCGGAATAATCGGCGCTGTCATTGCGGTTTTGATCGTAGCAAAGGTTAAAAAGCAGAAAGTGCTTCACATAATCGATTTCCTGATCGGATACGTGGCGCTGGGTCAGGCGGTCGGACGCTGGGGAAATTTCTTCAACCAGGAGGCTTTCGGCGGTCCTACGACGCTTCCCTGGGGCATGACCGGTGATAAGATAGCCGTATTCGTCCGCAATCAGGGCTGGGATATCGGTACGCTCGTCCATCCGACCTTTTTATACGAATCTCTCTGGTGCGTGATCGTTTTTGTTACGATTATGCTGTACCGCCGAAGCCGCTTCTACAGAAGCGACGGTGAATGTCTCTCGATCTATATGATAATGTACGGATTTGAACGTATGATCGTAGAAGGCCTGCGCACTGACAGCCTTTATATCGGAAATACCGGCATAAGAGTATCCCAGCTGCTTTCCGGAATACTGGTGATAGTCGGTATCGCGCTGCTCATCGACCTTAAAGTTCGTTACAGGAAGGCTGTTTACGATGGAAAAATACAGGTCGAAGGAGCCGGTGAGGATACGGGGTTCGACAGAGCTAAAGCGATCCTGGAAGGCGCCGAAGAAGAGGCTGCCGTTGACGATACCGCAGCAGATACGGCCGTGGCGGACGTTGACGATACCGCAGCAGATACGGCCGTGGCGGACGTTGACAACGCCGAAAAAGATCCGGAATAAAATCGTTTATAATATGTTTCGAAAAAAGACTTCAAAAATTCTGACCAGGGACGATGGCCGCCTGTTTCGCGAAGTGTCCGCAAACAGGACGGTCGATTTCCTTGTCGAATTTGACTACTTTCTGCTGATCATCGTGCTGGCAATAACTGTTGTAGGCATGATATTCTTAGGAAGCGCCATGAACAACATGTACGCTGACGGCGGAAAAGCGGCGATGCGCTCGCAGATAGTCGGGCTGGTCATCGGAGTGATCGCAGCGATTGTCCTGGCATTTTTCGATTACAACCTTCTGAAAAAAATAACATGGCCTTTTTACGCCGTAAACGTTCTCCTGATGCTCACGGTATTCACTCCTCTCGGCATAGAAGATTACGGCAGCCGCGCATGGATAGGAATAGGCTCATTCACATATCAGCCGTCCGAACTGATGAAACTTGCGATGGTGCTCGTGATCGCGGTGGAACTTGAAAGGGCGCAGGAGCAGGGATTCGGGCTGAGGCAAACGATCATAATATCCGGAGCATTTCTCCTGCCGCTCGGACTGATCGTACTCCAGAAAGATATCGGACAGGCGATGGTCCTTATATTCTCGTTCCTGATGGTACTTTTTGTAGGAAAAGCCAAATTCTGGTACATCCTGGGCGTGATCGCACTAGGAGCCGCGGCGGTTCCGTTTATGTGGAAATTCTACTTTAACGACACGAGGCGGGCAAGACTTTTCGCATTCCTTGACCCGGAAAGATATCCTGACTATTCGCTGCAGCTCGTACGCTCGGAAACAGCGATCGGCTCCGGCGGGCTCACAGGCCAGGGGCTCGGGCGAGGGGCAATGAACGGCGGTAAAAAGATACTCGTAAAAATGTCCGACTCCATTTTCGCCGTAATAGGCGAAGAAGGCGGATTTATTATTTCCGCCCTGCTGATAATACTCTTCGGCATCCTGCTGATGAGAATGTGCTATATTTCGTCACGCGCCAGAGATATGTACGGAAAATGCGTTGCCGTCGGGATCCTGGCAATGTTTTTATTCAATATATTCGAAAATATCGGAATGAATTTAGGAATAATGCCTATAACGGGACTTCCGCTGCCGTTCGTCAGCAAAGGCGGAAGCGCCATGATAACCAACTATATATGCATCGGGGTCCTGCTAAGCGTTTCGCTCAGGCGAAAACGCGGGATGTTCGACTGACCGTCACAGCTTACCGTCAAAAAATCTGAGAGCGTTATCGTATAAGATCATTGACCGCTCCTCGTCAGACAGCTCAAGAGCCATGAACCGCCCGAACTCATCCGTGTGATTCCACATCGGTGAATCCGTGCCGAAAAACACGTGATCGATACCGTGAGCACGGATGATATTGACCGCTTCGGCGGGAGGAACGAACATAAGAGAACTCGAAGTATCTATATAAACGCGCGGATGTCCGTAATTTATCTTAGCCGCTTCCCAGTCACGGTATCCTCCCAGATGCGCCGCGATGGCGACAAGCTTCGGGAACCGTTCGAGCACGCGGTTCAATCTTACCGGGTCGGAAAAATCGTATCTGTCATCGCCAGTATGAAACAGTATCGGCAGCCTGCCTTCCGCCGCTTCATAGATCGGGAAGGCACATTCGTCGTCAATATTAAATTTTTGAAAGTCAGGGTGCAGTTTTATGCCTCTGAGTCCCAGCTGTATCATGCGCTCGATCTCGCCGGCAGGATCCTCAAAATCAGGATGGATCGAACCGAATCCGATAAATTCCGGATGCGCAGCGGCCTCGCCGGCAACGAAATCATTTATCGATCTTACCTGGTGTGCGGTCGTGGCGGTAGAGCAGACAAGATACTTCATAACGCCGATCTTTTTACCGTCGTCAATAAGATATTCTGACGTTCCTTTGTTCTGCATCGGTATCCCGTAAAATTTACCTATCGCGTCAACGGCTTTTTCCTCGATCTTCGTCGGGAATATATGGGTATGCATATTTATTATCGGCCGCGCCCCGGAATAATTACGTTTTTTGCGCTTTTTCGTCTCTTCTTCAGCCATTTTGATATACTCCGTCTGATACTGTTCAAATATTTATCACCATGCCGTCAAACGCTGGCGTGACTCCCATCGGCTTAAGGAGCTCCGTCAGTTCATCGTGAGACGAATGGAGCGTTCGGGCCATATGAGAAGTATAAAATTTTACTTCGGGAGAAAAATAATTGTATTTTCTGAACGTCTTAAGCATAAGCTCAAGCATTTCTAACGTATTGTGTTCAAAAATGCGCCAGTCGTTCGGAGCAGCCGTACCGCAGGTCAGTTCCATCACCATAGCGTTCAGCGGCATATTTTTAATCACGTTCCAGGATCTCGTCGGTATCCACGCACTGTCGCAGCCGTAATACAGCATACGCACGTCAGCAGGGCAGATGACGTCGTCCGGAAGAGAAGGATCTTTAGGGTCGATCCCTTCTATTACGTACAGCCTTGTGAACTCGTCCCAGTAATCCCCCTGGTGATTACTCTCGAGCGACCAGATATTGTAACCGCCGATCTTATACGGATCACGCGATACGGGTATGCTCATGAAATCGATCTCCGCCGCAGCACTTTCTCCGATCGTCGCGGTCAATTTCTTCATACACGCTCTGTCTCCCCATAATCTGACGTTTCCGCCCGAGCACAGCTTTTTCACCGTATCGTGGCAAAAATGATCGGAATGGGTGTGGGTGACAATTATATTCTTCACGTTTTCAAACATGTCCGGCTTTCCGGCACACCGTGCGAAATGAAAAATATGCGGGCCGGGATCGATCAGCAGGTCGTCGTTTACCAGCGCCGAGGAGAACCGCCTGAATCCGGCATCCGGCGTATATGCGTTTATATCCCAGTCAGCTGCACCTGTACCTAAAAACGTCAGTTTCATGCTATCACCTTAAAAGAGTCGTGAACGGCGATATCACCGCCCCGGTAAAATATATCACTGTTTTAACGGATTATCAATTAAAAAATATCAGACGGGCCTGATTTGACGAACGGGGCGGAATAGAATATAATTCGGAGGAAAGGCCGGAGAAGGAGATCATTATCACAAACGGCCCGGAGGCAGAAAAAAGCAGATGGAAAATATGACGGAAAATACGTTGCAGACCGCGGTCGTAATAACACAGAACGACAACGATAAAAAAATCAGAAAATACAGAAGCTCATTGTCCATATGCGGAATCAGCGTCATAGCACTCGGCCTCTGGGCGGTGATAAAAACCGTCTTTAACATGGTTATGAACCCGCTTAATATTGACAGCATCCCCGAACTGAAACCGTTCGCCGGGCTTCTGAACGTTTTTATGTTCAGCGTTTCCGCCGTGATACTGACGATCGAACTTGGATTACGTGTGTTCGTGGGGCTCAGCGCCATATTCGAATCCAGAGGGAAAACCAGAAAACCGGTATATATAGCGCTGGCGGTGATCATTGCCGGCTTTATAGCATACAACGTGCTGCCTACGATCATATCGATGCTCAGAATGCGTAAATTCCTTTTTACCACGATAGCGTCGCTGCTCTTAGACATTTCTTCTTTTGCGGTCCTGGCCGAGCTGATCAGTTCGTCGATCCGTCTGAAGATCGCCCTGAGACGGGACAAGAAAGAAAAACGGAAAACTAAAAGGCTTACGACAGAGCAGAAGGCGGGGTGAAGGTATGGAGAGAGATTTTCATTATTATGCCACATACTGCGCCGCTCTGATAGCGGGATACGAACACGAAGAAGCGCTCGAACTTTGCTGGAGCGCATGCTTCGTTGACTTCTGCAGCAAAACGATACTGAAAAGAATAAAAGCGCCGCTGTCTGCGGCAACGACACAGTTCCAGATGGAGCTTCTGGATATGAGGACTGACGTCATCGGCCTCCAGGAGATCACAAGGATATGGTCGTCTTTCCATTTTCTCCCGAAGGATCTTTATGCTGAAGTAAAGGGAGGAAAAAAATACAGGAGTAAATACAGGCTGCTTTGCGGACCGGACGGAGATCTATTAAAGGACACGGTCGAACTTGCGAAAGGGCATGATCTGGTCACTTTGGGTATGACGATGCACGTCATCGCAGATACGTGGACGCATATGTACTTCATCGGAACACCGTCGTACGTATTCAACAGCGCGAATTACCATTTCTATGAAATGATCCCGGACGGAAAGGGCGGATTCGAGGAGAAGCACATTTCCTTCAGACATAATCCGGGAGTTCCGGACGATCCCTCAAAATTCTTCTACACCGCCACGCCGCCGTCTATCGGCGAAAATTCCATAATGAATCTGGGGCACGGGCGCGCAAGCCATCTCCCGGACTACAGCTATGCCAGATACAGGTACATGCCTCCGTGGGCCGGTTACGAAGAGATCTACAAGGACAATCCTTCTGACTTTTTCAAGGCGTTCTGCCAGATGATATACGCGATGAAGTATTACAGAGGAGAGATCGCCGAATTCAGGACGGGAGTATACGACTTTAACGCCGTAAAACCGTGGGAGCAGGAGATTCACACGATACTCGAACGCCGTCAGATCGACGCGGGAGAAGACTGGAAAGCGCTCGGAGAAAAATTGTCCGGCAGGTCAATACCGCCGTTCAAGATCGAACCGTTCGCACAGGAATATATTGACGCCGGGAGTGCGGCGGACAATACCCGTATCGGTTTGTTTACGAGGGCGTCGCTCGCTCAGAAGAGCATGGTCACCAACAAAATTTTCAAATCCGGCAATCTGCTCGCAGGCTATTCGGTGGATTACGAGGAAAACGGATTAAAAGGCATAAAAGACTATTTCAGACTGCTCGAAAAGCAGACTGAAGAGCGGAACGGACAGGCGAAAGGAGGCGGAGAGAAGAATGACTAAATTCAGAAGGATCGGGATCATTATGATCTCACTCTTGATGATAACGATAGCTGTGACAATGATCGTTTTTCCATCGTCCGCTTATCCGTATATCGCGGTGATACTCAGTCTGATGCTGATAGCATACGGTATCAGAAAGATAGTATATTTCATCACGATGGCAAGGCATATGGTCGGAGGAAGACTGATCTTATACTACGGACTGATCATTCTTGACCTCGGCCTTTTTACCGCGACGCTGTCGGTGATACCGCTCACGTATGTGATGCTGTACCTGCTCTCCGGATACGCTTTCGCCGGGGCTATCGATATGATGCGTTCGGCCGAGATGCGCAAGTACCAGAACCCTTCGTGGAAGTTTATTCTCTTTAAGGGAATAGGCAACATCATAATAGCGCTTCTGTGTTTCATACTCATTTTCGTGAAATCCACGACGCTCGCGGTTTATTTCTTCGCCGGAGGAATGATCTATTCCGCGATCACGCGGATGATCCAGGCACTGCGAAAGACGGCAGTGGTGTATATACAGTAGGGGGAAACGACATATGAACGGCATAAATAAATCTATAAAAGCAAAACACATCGTTTCTTTACTGACCGCTCTTATCATGATCATAACGCTGTCTTCGTGCGGAAGACTGAACGAACTTATGGAAGGGTGGAAAGATGAGTTCGACGGACTCATCGATCAGATAGAGAATGAAGAAAATCCCTCGCCTGCGAACGCACAGAAAGGGAAGTACGACTTTACTTCTAAAGACGTTAACGGTAAGACCGTCAGGCTGTCCGATTACCCGGATGCAAAAGTCGTGATGCTGAACTTCTGGGAGCCCTGGTGCGGACCGTGCCTGAGAGAAATGCCGGACCTTGCCCGCCTTTATGAAGCATACAAGGATAAAGGCTTTCTGATCGTGGGAGTGTTTTCCGCTGCCGATATGGACGGCGACGTGAAACAGATCATCTCTGAGTACGGGATCGGGTATCCGCTCGTTAGACAGCAGGGCGAACTGGCAGCATTCCAGACGAAATACGTACCGGCGACCATATTCGTTGACGGAGAGGGGAATCTTCTGTCGGATGAGCCTGTCGTGGGATCGCAGGATTACGCCGCGTGGGAAAAACTTGTGAAAAAATATCTTGGTTGACAGCGCCGTGAAAAGTATTATAAAAAACAACAAGATACGGGTGCTGATCGCCGCGGCAATGCTGACGGCGGGGGTTATACTTATTGCCGTCGGGATAGCGGGCGGTCAATTCATTGCCGTCTTGCAAAAGGCGGCAACGATATGTCTGGAGTGTGTCGGAATTGGTTAAGGAACGACGGATACCTGTCCTTAAAAATTTTGTTTTTCGCTACAGACTGGCATTCCAGGGTATCGCGGCGCTGATCCAGAACGCTAATTTCAAGGGCTTTTTTACCGGCACTCCGTTCTCCGGAGCGTCTAAAGGCGCGTGTGTCCCCGGGCTCAACTGTTATTCGTGCCCCGGCGCGATCGGAGCCTGCCCCATAGGATCGCTTCAGAATTTCATGTCGGCAAGGAAATTCAAATTTCCGTATTACGTTCTCGGTTTGATGATTTTCTTCGGGGTGCTGCTCGGAAGGGTGGTATGCGGTTTTCTTTGCCCGTTCGGTCTGCTCCAGGATCTGATATATATGATCCCGCTCGATAAAATACCGGTGATAAGGAAGATACGCTCGAAACTGAGATCGAACCCCGTGGACAAGGTGCTGAGATATCTCAAATACGGCGTGCTTGCCCTGTGCGTGATAGTGCTCCCGCTCTTTTTCAAATTGACGCCCGTATTCTGCAAATATATATGTCCTTCCGGAACTGTCAGCGGGATATTGACCGCGATCGCCGATTCGTCCGTAGGCAAACTGTTCGGTAGCCTGTTTATGTGGAAAGTATGCGTGTTGTCCATGATCGCAGCGGTATCTTTGCTGATATCGAGGCCGTTTTGCAAATATATTTGCCCATTAGGCGCTTTTTACGCTCCGTTCAATAAAATTTCTCTCATAAGCTTAAAGGTCGACGGATCCAAATGCGTCTCGTGCCGCGCTTGCTCAGGCGTTTGTAATATGGGCGTCGATCCGGTAAAAACGCCAGACAGCACTGAATGCATACGCTGCGGACAATGCGTTGTGAATTGCCCGACCGGTGCCATAAGCATTGGCATACGCCGGAGGACAACGCCGGCGCCTATCCCCGATTCTTCCGCGCCGATTGCAAAAAGCGGTCAATAAATGTATAATTAGCATTGTCCGCGGACGTGCGGAATAATGTCATCATCGGCTGCGCATACGGCGCGCCGGAAGGAGTCTTAAAATGGCTGTTAAAGATAAAAAAGACAAGAAGACCTATTATATTACCACCCCGATATATTACCCGAGCGGAAACATGCACATCGGTCACTCGTACACCACCGTTGCGGCTGATGCCGAAGCACGTTACAGAAGGCTGAAAGGATACGACGTGATGTTCCTGACCGGTACCGACGAACACGGCCAGAAGATCCAGCGCAAAGCTGCGGAAAAAGGCGTCACGCCGAAAGAGTACGTCGACGAGATCGTTGCGAACACGAAAGAACTCTGGAAGCTGATGAACGTCTCTAACGACCAGTTCATCCGCACGACCGATGATTTTCACGTTAAAGCCGTACAGAAGATATTCAAAACGCTTTACGATAAAGGCGATATTTATAAAAGCGAATACGAAGGCTGGTATTGCACTCCGTGCGAATCGTTCTGGACCGAAACTCAGCTCGTTGACGGGAAATGCCCCGATTGCGGCCGCGCAGTGGAACGGACGCGCGAAGAAAGCTATTTCTTCAGACTTTCAAAATATCAGCAGCCTCTGATCGATTTTATCGAAAGCCATCCTGATTTCATACAGCCCGTCACGCGAAAAAACGAAATGCTGAACAACTTCCTGAGACCGGGCCTTGAAGATCTTTGCGTCTCCAGAACGTCGTTCGACTGGGGCATACCCGTGACGTTTGACGAGAAACACGTCGTTTACGTGTGGGTAGACGCTCTATCCAACTATATTACGGCGCTCGGGTACGGCAGCGACGATGACAGCAGATTTAAGAAGTACTGGCCCGCACAGGTCCATCTGGTCGGAAAGGAGATCGTACGTTTCCATACGATCATCTGGCCCGCGCTGCTGATGGCGCTCGATCTGCCTCTGCCGGAGCAGGTATACGGCCACGGCTGGCTGCTGATCGACGGAGGGAAAATGTCCAAATCAAAGGGGAACGTGATCGACCCGCGTATCCTTTGCGCAAAGTACGGCAGCGATGCTATAAGGTATTTCCTGCTTAGAGAGGTCCCGTTCGGCTCGGACGGCGTTTTCACGAACGAAGCACTGATCGGCCGCATAAACGCGGATCTGGCAAACGACCTCGGAAATCTCGTGTCGCGTACGGTGTCAATGCAGCTGAAGTATTTTAACGGCGTACAGAGTGCGGACAAGGCGTTCACAGATGCCGATACTGATATTGCCCGCCTGTTCAGCGAGATATACGATAACGTTCAGACGCAGATGGACGCGCTTCAGTTCCCGACCGCACTTGTCGAGATCTGGCGCGGTGTGTCAAGGCTTAATAAATTTATTGACGAGACCGCTCCGTGGGTGCTCGCCAAATCTGCCGCCACCGATCCGGAGGCTAAAGCAAGGCTCGCAGGCGTTATGTATACGCTGCTCGAAGGGATAAGGATCATATCCGTTCTTATCGAACCGTTCATGCCCGAAACACCCGCAAAAATACGCACGCAGCTCGGTATAATCGACAGGCCGGAGCTGACCGGATGGGAGACCGCTTCACAGTGGGGGACTTATCCGGACGGCACAGAAGTGAAAAAAGGAGATGCGCTTTTCCCGAGGATCGACGCAGAAAAAGAGCTTGAAGAACTCGAGAAAATGAATGCGGCTGCTAAAGCTGCCGCCGCTTCCGCTGCTGCGGGCGCGGGAAACGCCGGAAATGCCGAAAAGGCAGGTGCATGCGGTGATACCGCAAACAGCGCCGGTGAAGAAGACGATGCTAATCTTATAACGATAGACGACTTCGCAAAGGTACAGATGAACGTTGCCGAAGTAATCTCTGCCGAAAAAGTCGAAGGCAGCGATAAACTCCTTCTGCTGAAGCTGAGTTTAGGAGATCAGCAGAGGCAGGTGGTTTCCGGTATCGCGAAACAGTATTCACCCGAAGAAATGAAAGGGAAAAAGGTCATTCTCGTATCGAATCTGAAACCAGCGGTACTGAAAGGGATCAGGTCCGAGGGAATGATCTTAGCGGCATCAAAAGGTAAAAAACTTGTTCTCGTAACAGTTGACGGCGACATTCCCGCAGGAGCAAAGATCAGCTGATGCTGCAGGCCGGATAAGCTGAGATCAGACGGGAAGAAAGAAAATGACAGGTCCTACCGGAGATAATAAACGATCAGGAAATATAATTATGCTTGCGCTGTTTGCCTTGTCGCTGACGGCATTGGTATGCTTCGCGGGCTGTATTTCCGGACCGGTCATTGCCCCTGAACAAAGCTCCATACCGGCGGTCGATGCGACGAATACGTATAGCGCTGTTCATACTGATCCTCCGGCTACTGCCGGACAGGCTTCCGCAGTGCCGGTTACTGATGTTCCCGCAACAGTGGAACATACTCCCGAGGTGACGCCGGTCTTTCCGGTCGATGAATATAATATCGGTCCCGAAAACGGATCGGTAAGCAGATATATTGCCAACGTCAATGATCCTGCGCGCGAGCTTATGACCGCCGATGAGATCGCTTCTGCGAACGCAAGGATGATAAAAGATTGTCCGGCACTCGCCGACATCATTGACGTACCCGTAGAGATCAGCGGCGAAACGCTCAAAAACATGATGAACGGAGTATCCGTTCCGGAGCAGCCTTTATATGATCAGAACGGAAAAGAGATCAGTGAAGCTGCGGTCGAAGCAATAAAAGCGCTGATTGACGCGGACAATATCCCTGAAAACGCTGCCGTCGTCCCGGGGATCGTCGTAAGACGCGCTAACCTGAAACGCCTTCCTACGGAACTGGAATTCCATTCCTTCGCAGGCAGCAACGTTGACCGGATCCAGGATACCGAACTGTACCTGGGAATGCCGGTGTGGGTGCTTCACTACAGCGCCGACGGAGCGTTCGCGTTCGTACGTTCGTACTACTACAGCGGCTGGACGAAGGCGGATAATATCGCTTCGGCTAAGAGCAAAGAAGCTTGGCTGGAATTCGCAGACCCGGAACGGTACGCCGTTGTCACCGACGCACGCCTGGATATTTACGGAATTCAGGCGGATATGGGTGTAAAACTGCCGTACGTCGATATTGACGGCGCAGGCGAATTCTACACCGTAAAACTTCCGGTAAGAAATCAGGACGGAAGCCTCGGCTCGGAGCAGATCAAAATAAGCGTACACAGCGCCCACCGGGGATACCTGAAATACACGTACGCGAATTTTATCGTTCAGGCATTCAAATTTGAGGGCACGATGTACAGCTGGGGAGGTCTTAAAGAGGGAGTCGACTGCTCATCGTACGTCGCTTCAGTCATGAGACCTTTCGGCTTTCTGCTCCCGAGAGATACGAAAGATCAGAATTACAGCGTCGGAACGGCGGTGGAAATATCCGGCATGAATGAGGCGGAAGTCAGAAAAGCAGTGACAGAAGCCGGAAACGGAGTTCCGCTTGCATTATATACAAACGGGCACGTGAAGTTTTACATCGGCCTGATAGACGGGATGCCGATGACTATACACGCGCCTGGCAGCAATAAAACAGTAAAAGCCGAGCCGCTTGAACAATTCGGGAATATTATCAGCGTGCGTATGCTTTTAGGATAAGATCAGTGAGAAAAAAGGGACGGATGGTGAATCTGCATGAACAAAACTGTAAAAATATGTTTGACTGCAGTGATACTGGCAGCGGTCGTTTTAACGGCGGCCGTATGCTTCAGTGGACGTGTGAACGCCAGCGGAGGGATAACGATGACCAGAAACGCATTGGAACTGTACATAGGCGAAACTGATACGCTTACACTAAAAAAGAGCGCGGAAAACGTAACGTGGCAGTCTTCAGACAGCGGAATCGTTACCGTTGACAATAACGGAAACGTTAAGGGTATCGCGGTCGGAACCGCAGAAGTCACGGCTGTGTCCGGAGAGGAAAAGGCAGTCTGCAAAGTTTTAGTAGTAGAAAAAGAATACAGTTTTGACGACGATATCATGATATCCATCTTCTGGCCTCCGACGCAGAAATACGTGAACGACGAGCAGTATAAATATATGGCTGACGCCGGTATCACGTACGTCATGGGTTCCGGCGATAATCTCGGCGCAAAAGACGTACAGCTGAAAATGCTCGAATTATGCTATAAATACGGCATCCGCATGACGGTAGGCGACGACCGTCTGGGCGGCAACCTCCTTGGAATGAACGAAAAACAGATCAAAAAAGTTGTCGACGAATACAGAAACGTGCCGGGCGCAAACGGATACTATATGCTGGACGAACCGTTCAATCCAAACACGTTTATTGACGCATACAGAACGCTGAAAAATCTTGACCCGAATTCATACATGCACCTCAACTTCCTTCCTTATGCGTCGTACGGCTCCGTCGAAACGTACAAGGCACAGATGAACGACTGGGTGAAATTATGCGCCCAGACCGGATATAAGCAGGACTATCTGATGTACGATCTGTATCCGTTCGGGCTTGAAAAAGGCAGCATGAACCGAACCGGATTCCTCTTAAACCTGAACGCCGCCAGAGAGGTAGGCCTCAAAAACGGCGTAAAGACCGGTACGTACATCCAATCGGTAACACAGAGCGTAGCTTTCCGTTCACCTACAGAGTCGGAGACAAGATATGAGATAAATATGGCGCTGGCGTTCGGATTCAAACAGCTTTCATACTTCACGTGGTTTACGCCGTACCAGAGAAGCGAGCCGTTCGAGGACGGTATAATCAGCTACGACGGAATACCTAATCCTAAATATGAGTTCATATGCAGAGTAAACGGAGAAGTCAAGAAAATCGGTCCTACGCTCGTCAAATGCGACAGCCTTGAGGTATACCAGAGCCATAACACGCAGAATGCCATGGAACTGATCCCTGAAGATTTCTTCGTGCAGAACGCTGATAAGGGCGATTTCACCGTGGCGTATCTCAGGAACAGAGAAAACGGCAGGAACTACTGCATGGTGGTAAACAATAATTTCTCTAAAGCAAAAACGTTTAACCTTATTTTCGAAAAAGAGATAGGGTCGCTCGAATATATTTCCGAGAAAGACGGGCAGATTTACAAGCAGGAAATGGGAGCGGACAATACCGTTACTCTTGACCTCGACGCCGGTGCCGCCAGGCTGTTCATCCTCCCCGAGGGGTACGACTTTTCACAGCGCCGCGTATGGAAGCCTGCGGTCAATGAAAATATTGCCCTCCATGCCGAGATCCGCTGTGATTCTTCCGAAGGAAACAGCGGATGGTATATGAGCAATCTGAACGACGGAAAGCGTTTCTCGGAGGGCGGAATGAACGGATGGCACGCACTAAGAGGTTCCAAGAGTTCGCTGATAGTTTTGGATTTCGGTCAGGAAGCCGATTTCAACCGCATCGATCTTTATCCGGCCGGAAGCATGTTCGATTTCGGCGCGCATATGCCTGCTGATTTTGCAATCTCTATCTCGAACGACGGCGAGAACTGGTATAAATTGGCTTCTGCCAGCGGTTTCTCGGTGCACGGCTACAGCGTTCCGTCCATCAGATTCAATACGGTGAAGGCAAGATACATAAGAATGGTTGTCACCGCATACAACGGCGAAAAGCTGCAGCTGTCTGAGATCGAAGTGTACAACGACGACGGCGGCGCAGGTGAGCCCGGATCGATCCTCGAAGCAATGGGTACCGAACGCGGCACGCAGGTCGTGAAATACAAAGCAGGGGAGAATATCGCGCGCAACAAGAAAGTGAACGTGTCATCCTACCCGGCGGACAACAGCTACAAGTCGTGGGGATGGTGGCCGGATTTCCTTGTCGACCAGGATCATTCCAAAGGCTGGACGTCAAACGTTAAGATCCATATGGACAGCGGCAATTGCAGCGAGTTTGCCGTGATCGATCTTGGTGATAATTTCAACGTGAGCAAGATCGATGTTTATCCGCTCGGATGCTGGCCGAAAAATTTCGAGATAAGATTATCCACCGATTATAGAAACTGGGAAACGGTAGATTCACAAAAAAACAGCAAAAAGCCTGAAGAAGTCTACACGAAAGAACTTGGCACCCCGAAAACGGCCAGGTACGTTATGTTTATCGGCACGAAACTTACAAACACTTCGGCAGACGGATACATGCTCCAGCTCGGCGAAATTGCCGTGCACGGCGAACCATATAAGGACGCGGAAGAGGCAAGAAAGCTGATGAGCGAATACGTTTCTGCGGGAGGAAGCGAATCGAACGAATTGTACAAAACCGTATCGAACCTGCTTGAGGATGCAAACGCGACTCAGTCTCAGCTCGATAAAGCGATGAAGGAGATGCTGGAATCGGTCGGAAAGTCACTTCCGAAGAACGAGATCGGCAGCGAGGAAGAACCGTATAAGTTCAAAATTGAGGAGAATCCTCTCGAAAAGAAAGACGATACCGTCGTTCCGACGCAGAAGCCCGGGAACATCGACGAAGAGGAAAAAACGGTCCAGAGCAGCAAGAACTCTGTAAAAGCAGCAATAATCGCCGGACTGGCGATCTTCGCAGCCGTTGCTGCCTCGGCAGTATTCATTGTGACCGCCAGAAAGGCTAAAAAGAAAAACAAGACCTGACTCCGGAAGGTGAGGAATAATGGGCAAAATTATAGTTCTTGACGAACTCACCGCTTCGCAGATCGCGGCGGGAGAAGTTATCGAACGGCCTGCGTCTGTGGTAAAAGAAACGGTCGAAAACTCCATTGACGCAGGTGCGACGAGCATTACCGTGGAGATACGCAGCGGAGGGATAAAATACATTCGCGTTAAGGACAACGGCAGCGGGTTCGAGCCTGATGACGCGGTCATTGCTTTCGATAAACATGCGACGAGCAAGATCAGAAGCGGCGATGACCTTATGGGCGTTAAAACGCTCGGATTCAGGGGAGAGGCTCTGGCTTCGATAGCCGCGGTGGCGGACGTCGAACTGCTTAGCAGGACCGAAGGTGAAGAACAGGGAGTATACGTACACGTGAGGGGCGGAGACGTTATCGAATGCTCTTCAAAAGGAAGCCCGAAAGGCACCGTACTTACGATAAAAGACCTGTTTTTCAACGTCCCCGCGAGATATAAATTTCTGAAAAAGGACCAGACCGAGGCAGGATACGTCGCCGACACGCTCGAAAAACTTGCCCTTGCGAATCCGTTCGTGTCGATCAGGCTCATTTCTAACGGGCAGGATATCATGAGAACGCCCGGCAGCGGCCTCGACGCGGCTGTCTACAGCATATTCGGCAAGGAATGTGTAAAAGATCTCCTTAGCGTGTCGTATACCGACGGGGAAAACACGGTATCGGGTTTCACAGGCGTGAGGGGCAATATTTTCGGTACGCGCTCCAGACAGTTTTTCTTCGTAAACGGTCGCGCGGTGAAAAGCGCCGTGATATCTTCGGCCGTCGACGAGGCGTACCGCACGGTGACAATGAAGCACCAGTTCCCGATGTGCATCCTCACCGTCGAAGTTCCTCCTACGCGCATCGACGTAAACGTCCACCCGGCTAAGACAGAGGTCCGGTTCGCATCCGAGCGCAGCGTTTTTTCTGCTGTTATGAACGGCGTAAGAAACGCGCTTCTTGAAGAGCATAAAACGGCCGCTTTCCCGGTAAAGTCCGCACCGTCTGAAATCGGGCACACTCCCGGTACACAAATTGACGCTTCCGGACATAAAAATAACGAGCCGGTTGGTGTTTCTTCTGTGGAAAAACCTGTGGAAAACCACCGGAATATGTGGAAATCCGCCGTAGAAAACAAAGAAAACAGCCAAATGACACTCGGTTTTATTGACCGCGGCGCCGATGTGCCCGCTCCGGAACGCGTAAAAGACGACATCCCCGCAGGCAATGAAATTAATAACGATATTAATGCCGATACCGGCCTAGAAAGGGTACCGTCGGGTGCAGCAGTTAAAGAGCCTGAGACCGGTGTCTATGCCGTAACGAAACCCGTTACCGGGACCGTCGCGCGTCCTGAAGAAAACCAGAACAGCGAGGCTGTTTCGGGGACGTTCAACGGGACCGACGTATACACAAACGGAAGGATAATCGGCCAGTTCATGAAAACGTATATCCTCCTCGAATATGACGGCGAGCTCGTCATAATCGACCAGCACGCCGCACATGAACGCATAAAATACGAATCGATATGCGACGCGCTTGACCGCGCAGACGCTTCTCTACCCGTAAGCCCTCTGCTGATACCTGTAAATGTCAGATTAAGCGCCGCGGAAAAGCTCTGGCTCGACGAAAATATTGACGAATTTACCGCGATCGGATTCGAAATCGACGATTTCGGACCTGATACGGTGATCGTACGCGCAATACCGTCCGCACTGTCCGAAGCAGATCCGGAAGACCTGCTTCTGGGCGGGATCAGGGCGGCAATGTCCTCCAAAGGCAGCGCGAAGTCTGTTTTCCGCACCGAAGCTGTTGACACGATGGCGTGCAAGGCCGCGGTAAAAGCAAACCACGCGTTGTCAACGGCCGAGATCCGTGGTCTTCTGACCTCTCTTACCTCACTCAAAAATTCATCCACCTGCCCCCACGGACGCCCGATCGTCGTGAAAATCACTCCCCACGAACTCGAAAAGAGGTTCAAAAGATGCCTTTGATCTTAAATGACCTGCCTTTAGTGGTCTGCATCGCCGGACCGACCGCGAGCGGAAAGACCGGTCTGGCCATCCGCGCGGCTGAAATGCTCGGGGGAGAGATCGTTTCCGCCGATTCGATGCAGGTATATAAATATATGGACATAGGTACCGCGAAACCGACGGCGGAGGAACGTGCAAAGGCCGTTCACCACCTCATCGATTTCGTCGATCCGCGCGACGAGTACAGCGTGGTTCAGTACGTGGAAGATGCGAGGCGCGTGATATCGGACATCCACTCAAGAGGCAGAGTTCCGATCCTGGCCGGCGGCACCGGTCAATACATTAGCGCGCTCGTTGAAAATATTTCGTACGATGAAACAGAGTCAGATCCGGCACTTCACGCAGAGCTTGAAATGATCGCCGCGTCGAAGGGACCGGCCGCGCTTCACGATATTCTAAAGGAGATCGATCCGGAGGCTGCCGGGCAGATCCACGAAAACAATTTAAAGCGCGTTCTGAGGGCCGTAGAGATGAGGAAGCTCACGGGGCTTAGTTTATCCGAGCGAAACGCGAAATCGCGTTTAAGGCCCGTTTTTGCACGTTACAGAGCATTTGGGATCGACATTGACCGGGAAGAACTCTACGACAGGATCGACAGACGGGTAAATGCCATGATCGACAGCGGCCTCATAGAGGAGGCAAGGCGCGTTCTCGGGATGGATCCGGGCCGCACCGCGTCACAGGCGATCGGTTATAAAGAGTTTATTCCGTATTTCGAAGGAAGCTGCGATCTCGAGACCGCCGTGGATCTTATCAAGAAAAATTCGCGTAACTATGCCAAACGCCAGCTAACATGGTTCCGGCGCCCTCAATGGATCGAATGGATGAGCGCCGGTGATATCCTGAAAGAGATCGGAAAATTATCCTAAAGTAACTTCAACGTTGTAGTAATCGCCTGTCCAGTGGCCGAACCGCGAACTCGTCAGCCTGTATATCCTGATGACGACCTTATCGCCGGAGGCACATTTATTTTTAAGCGCTGCCAGCTCTTCCGCCGTCCTGACGTTAGTACCGTTGAAGCTGATGATGATATCGTCAGACTCGATACCGGCCTTGTCCGCGGGACTGCCGCTGATGACCGATTTTACCAGCAGACCGCCGGGATAACCGAGCTGCTCAAGGTAAGAAGCCGAATACTGGCTGTTAAGTTCGACGCCAAGATACGCCGCCTTAACGTTTCCGTTCTTGATGATGTCCGTGCAGATGCGCACCATGTCGTTTACCGGGATCGCGAACCCCATACCTTCGTAATTGTCGATGGCGATCTTCGCGCTGTTGATGCCGATAAGACGCCCGCTGACGTCGGTAAGAGCACCGCCTGAATTTCCGGGGTTTATTGCCGCGTCAGTCTGTATAAGTTTGATCGACTGATACGTCGTATCTATCTGGATAGAACGGTTAAGACCGCTTATTATACCCTGGCTGACGGAACCAAGGAATTGAAGGCCGCCCGGGTTACCGATGGCTATCGCCGTGTCTCCTACGTGGATCTCGTCCGAATCTCCTATATCGATAGCCGTGAGGCCTGTTTTATTGATCTTTATTACTGCCAGATCGGTGCCCTGGTCGTATCCGATGACGCTGCCTTCGATAGCATTCTCCGGGTCCGTGTATAAAAATACGCTCAGAGATGCGTTAGGGTTTGTCTCCCCGGCAGTTGTCAGCATCGAACTGATCACATGGTAATTTGTCACAATGTATCCGTCGTCGGACAATATCACGCCTGATCCTTCCGAGCCGCTCGTGGTCGTGCCGTACCAGTACGACGTCGAAGTGACCTTTACCTGTATACCGACGATAGACGGAAGCACTTTCGCCGCGACCGCCGCTGCAGGGGATACCGTTTCAGCGTCAACGTTTATCACGACCTGCTGTGTTTCCGGCGATGAAGTCGCATTATCCGAGAGCGAAAGTTCGCTGTTTGCGGTCCCCGGTTTATCCGTCGCGTTTACTGCTGTCGAAACGCTCGTGCGCTCGTTCCCGGTGAAAAGTTTGTAGCCGGCAATGCTGAGCACGGCTCCTAAAATGCTGCATACGAGGCAGATGGCAACGAGTTTCAATGCGCTCATCCTTATCCCGTCTTTTCTTGCGGTCGTTTTTGCACTGCCTTCAGCGCCCGCTGTCCCGCGTGTGCCGTATGCTTCATCTGCTCGTGTGTCCGGACCGGTATACGTGTTCGTGTGATTATACTTCGTTTCAGTCACTATATATGTCATCGGAACTCTGTTCTGAATATCGTCACGCGTATCGCTCTGCAGCTCATCTTTTATATCGCTTATATCGCTGCCCGCCGCAGCTTCCTGCGTTTCGGGGGACCCGTTATAGTTCTCGCAATTTTCATCCATGATATCAGCTCCTTTAAATTACCCCTGTTGCCGCCCATATTCAAGCGACAGACATATTATATCAGCACAATTTTACCGTTTGTGACAAAAATAAGACATTATTGTAAAAAATGCGGTCAATTTCGTTTTACGCCCGCGTACGGTTAAACCTTGAAAAAGAACAGATTTGCGTATATAATATAAATTGTGGTTTTGTGCACAACAAAACCTTCGAAGGGAGCATTGATATGACCGGAAACCAAAGCGAAAATAATATGGCTAAACTTACCGGGCGCATCGAGAAAGAGCCGGTATTCAGCCACGAGGTGTA
>JAEEGL010262012.1_pt1 | contig 34513 bp, 27 predicted proteins | sample 9134231 | NCBI WGS metagenome assembly JAEEGL01 (sample SAMN16246548, study PRJNA631951) | gut metagenome | biome: gut microbiome; feature: rumen; material: fiber-attached | host: Bos | place: Iran: Karaj | collected 2018-10
AACGGGCGGGTGCACTTCACCGAGCGGCGGGAAGAGAACGAAAATTTTTAAGCCGAAAAGCCGGGGTGTGTTTCTTCCCTCTTGGCCTAATAAATGCAATTTGCTATTCTGCCCTTTGCACTGGTGCCCTTTAGAATAGGTGCTGCAATGGTCGAAAAAATAAAATTGCCGCTTATAAAAAATAAAAAAGCCCTCCGCGATTATGAAATACTCGAAAAGCTGGAGGCCGGAATTGCCCTTTTGGGCAGTGAGATCAAAGCTTGCCGCGCCGGCATGGCTGAGCTTTCTGATGCTTATGTAGAGATAATAAACGGCGAAGCCTGGCTCTTTAACAGCCATATATCACCTTATGAAAAAGCCGGATATTTTAACCATGAGACCAAGCGCAAACGCCGTCTTTTGCTGCACGCCCGCGAGCTGCATCGCTGGGAGCAAAAGGTCAAAGAGCGCGGCCTTACTATTGTGCCTCTCGATATGCACTTTAAAGGCGCTCTGCTTAAGGTGGATATTGCTCTGGTGCGCGGACGCAGTAGCGTAGATAAGCGCAATGTTTTGGCCGAAAAAGAGGCTAAAAGAGAGATGGACAGAGCTATTAAATCAGCTTTAAAAAAATAATCTGGCGCCAGAGGTAAAAAGGTGAGCGAAGAAAGGCAAAGAATTATATATAGCGCTGAGGCCGGGGAAGCCTCCTTTACAGCCGGCGTAAAATATGAACCTGTCACTGCCGGCGGAGCCCAAAAGCTCTCTTTTATGCCCCTTTGGGATCCACTCTTTGCCGGCGGCTGGCAGCTTACAGCAGACCGCCGCCAGGTTATGGATAGCTCCTGGGAATATACCTTTGAAGCGCAGCCTCTTGATAACGGCTTTAAAATGCGCCTTTTAGTACGCAATATTCAAAGTGTGGCCGTAAAAGTCCATTATGTAGCTCCTTTCATTATTCATGTTTCCGATGGCACATATTTAAAATTAGATAATAATATTAATAAAATATCTTGGCTACGCACTCTTGGTTATCAAACTGTTTCGGCTGCCGGCCTGGTGAAAACCGGCGAAAGACAGGCGCGTTGCCGTTTTTCTTCCATGCGCGACATGGCCGATAATCCCTACCCAGACCACGCTCCGGAAGCCGGGTTTTATGTTTTGGACTGGCAAGGCAGCCTGGAATATGGCCATAGAGCTCTAATCTTTTCGGCCATTACCTCCGAAAAAGCTGTAACCCAAGGGCTCCTCAAAAGTAGCGGAGAACAACTTATCACGCTAAGGATCGCCAGCCTTTTTGGCGGCCTTATCTTAGAGCCCGGCCAGGAGCTCGCTTCAGACTGGCTGGCCATTACTTTTAGTAGCGATATTCCCAAAGCGCTAAGCACTCTTACTGCTGCCTGGGGAAAAGCCATGAATGCCCGCTTGGCCCCCGAGGCCGCGCCGGCCGGTTGGCGGCCGGAACTCCGCTATCGCAATCGCTTAAACGAAGAAGAGCTCAATAGAAATCTGCAAGAAATCAGTAAAATACATGCTGATTTACCTATATCGCTCATAACTCTCGGCGACGGCTACCAAGCGGCAGTCGGCGATTGGCTCACTCCAAGCAGCCGCTACCGCGATATTCCGGCCGCCATAAGTGCCATTAAAGAGGCCGGTTTGACACCGGCTATCTGGCTCGCCCCATTTGTTTGCCAATCGGATTCTAAGCTAATGCATAAGCACCAGGACTGGCTCTTAAAAGAGCCTTCCGGCGCTCCTAAGGTGGCCGGCAACAACAATATTTGGCGCGGCCGTTTTTACGCTCTCGATGCCAGCAATCCAGATTTTTTAGCCGAACTCACCAAGTGGTTTACCACCCTTAAAGAGGTCGGCGTCAGCCATTTTAAATTAGATTTTCTCTATGCTGCCGCCCTGCCCGGCCGGCGCTATAACAAAGAACTTACCGGCATTGGCGCTCTGCGCTCCGCACTCCTCGCCATAAGAGAAGCCATAGGTAATGAGGCTTATTTGGCCTGCGACGAAGTGCCTTTTGGCGCTGCTGTCGGTCTCGCCGATGCCATAGCTTGCAGCCCCAAAATCGAGCGCTTTTGGCAAAGTCAATTGCAAGAGCTCAGCACCGGCTCTACGAGCTTTCCGGCGGCGGAAAACGCCATTAGCGCCACCTTAAACCGCCTGCATCTGCAGCGCCGCCTGGCCCACTTATCGCCCTGCCTGGCTCTCTCGGCCGCAGCCCATGGCAATAAATTAACCAGTAAACAATTGCGCACCTTATATACCACGCTGGCCATCAGCGGCGGCGAGCTGGAATTTAGCGAAAATATAGAGGAAATTTCAGCAGATATCGCTAGTTTAGCCAGGCTTTTACCCTTGCATTCCTTTACACCGGAAGTCATCGGCCTGGGCCAGGACATGGTGCCGGAAGTATTTAAGGTAAAAAACAGCGATGAGAGCGTTTTGGCTATTGCCTTTTTCAATTGGAGCGAGGGCCCTGTCACCAAAAGCCTTAATTTTACCGCTCTTGATACTACTGCTCCCAGCGGTTACCACCTCTATGATCCTTGGGAAAATACCTATTATGGTATTTGGGAAAAAAACGATTTAAAAGCCTATGATATCTCGCGCCATGGCTGTCGCCTCTTTATTGCCACCAGGCATGAAGATATGCCGCAACTGGTTGGTGTGGCTCCGCTCATTATGAGCCATCTGCTTCCCGGCATAGGTGCCGCTTATAACGCCGCACGCCAGGAATTATCCATTACTTTAAAAGGGTACATAAAACGCACTTTGGAATGTTTTGTGGCCTTTCCTTCTTGGTGCCGCGATAAAAAGGCTCTTCTTAGCGGCGGCACGCTTTTGGATACGCAAAAGCGCGGTTCTATTATGATTTATAAAATAAACTGCGCCGCAGATGAGGTGGTTTTATCCGTAACTTGCTCTTTCTAAAGCCTAGCCGCATCAAAGTTCAAATCGGAGAAATTTTTTATGTCCCGTAGCAGCAAATCAAAGAATAACGCCGTTCGCAAAAGCAGCAAAACTGCCGGCGAAAATGGTCACAAGCATAGCGCCGGAGGGGTTAAAGCCGTCATTGCCGCACTCTGGGCTGCCCCCAAAAGTGGCGAAAATTCTTTGGAATATAAGCCCAAAATGAACGCCGGCGTTTTAGCCGCCCTCTTTGCCGCCGCATTTTTTATCTTTTACTTAACTTCGGCGCCTACCATTGTCACCGAAGGCGATGCCGCCGAGTTTACCGCTGCCGCCGCCGTGCGCGGCATTGCCCACCCTCCGGGTTATCCGGCCTATATTTTTCTCTCCTGGCTGATAGGCCTAATTGTGCCGACCATGCACCTAGCCAGAGCGCTTAATTTGCTCTCGGTTTTGTGCGGAGCTTTAGCCGCCACCTCCATGGCCGCTATCATCATCACCATGGCTCGGCGCTATAGCCATATTAAGCCGCTTACCGCCTATGCCGGTGCCGCCGTAGCCGCCCTCACTACCACCTTCAGCCTGGAAATTTGGACTCAGGCCATAAGCGCCGAAGTTTATACCATGAGCCTTTTCATCATCTTTGCCTCTCTCTGGCTGAGTGTTCATGAAGTTGGCGAAAAATATCCGCAGATTATCCTCTTTTTGCTGGCCTTTGGCTATGGTGTCCACCACACTATTATTGTGCTCTCGCTGCCAATTTTAGCCGAATACTTCTTCCGCACCCGCCTGAATATGCGCGGGCGCTATATGCTCACCTTGCTGGTCATAGCCTTGGTGCCGGCCTTTTTAATCTTTAAAAATTCCGTAAAAATTGCCCAGTTGGATTTTGGCGGGCGCCTAGTACTGGCCTCAGTTTTTATTATTATTGCCACCGTAATTAGCCTTATTTTTTACAAAAAAGGCGGTTACAAAGGCACTAAAACAGAGATAATTACCTCCTGGCTCGCCTATTTGTTTGGCCTTTCATTTTACCTCTATTTGCCGCTCGCCAGTAGCGCCAACCCACCGATGGATTTTGTCAACCCGGAGACTTACAAGGGCTTTTGGGACCTCATCACCATGGCCGGTATGCCCTCTTTAAATCCGGAATCGCGCGACCTCGCCATGTGGAGCGCCCAGTTCGGCTCATTTTTTAGCCAGTGGTGGCGCCAGTTCCCGGCGGCCGTTTTTCCGTTTATCGCTCTTGGGCTCATCTTAATTTTGGCCGCTCCATTTAGTGAGTACCTAGGCAAAAAAGATTTTATCTATGGCCCCTGGACTTTTTACATGGTGCTGCTCGCCATCTTTCTGGGCACTACTTGGGGCTATATCACCATCACCAACTTTACTCCGGGCAGCAGCTTTGAAAACGAAGTGCGCGTTTTTTATCTCCCGGCTTACGGCATTTGCGCTATAGCCGCCGGCCTGGCTCTCATCTGCATCTGCCACTTTTTACCGCAAAAACTTGTAATTTTTACCAAAAGGCCAATTTTACCGGCAAGTTGCCTTATTATCTGGCTTATCATTGCCGCTTTTTGGCTGGGGCAAAACTGGCATAGCCAGGATAAATCAAAGAATTACATTGCCTATAATTATGGGCTTGATTTGCTAAAAGCCGTGCCGGAAGGAGGCATTATTTTCACTCCCGGCGACAATGCCGCTCAGCCAATTTTTTATTTTCAACAGGTAGAAAAGCGCTTCACCAAAGTGGCCGCCATCCATATTCCGCTCATTCCTTTCCCTTGGTACAAAGATATGCTGGAGCGCATTTACCCCGATCTCACCATTCCCCGGCGGGCCCGCACTCCGCTCGATATCATAAGAGCCAATATTGACAAGCGCCCTGTTTATTTTGTGCGCGCCGTGCCGGAAAAGGATATCCCCGGCTTTAAAGTTACTCCGGCCGGTTTTATTTACCGCGTATTACCGGAGGGAGCCCCCTATACGCCAAAGCTGCCGGACATAAGCAATTATGCACATTTATTTGAATATCATAAAATAGCCACCGATCTTAGAGAAGAATCCATCTATGCCGAATACCGCGACGGCTTTTTAAAACAGAGCATCGCCTTTTTGGAGAATCAGCAACTGGCCAGCGCCATAAAGATGCTGGAATTTACCGTCTCCCTGCCGCAAATGAATTTTATCGGCGACAAACAGGTCTATGCTTATGCCGTTTTTACCCTGGCTCAAAGCTATGCCATTAGCGGTAACAAGGAGAAAGCCATAGACCTGGGCGCCAGGTTGGTAAAGGAACGCCCCGATTTTACCCCGGTAAAAAAATGGCTCAGCAACTTGAAATGAAAATTCTCAATTTTAAAATTGAATCTTTTTTCTACTTGCTATAAGGTGGGGCGGTAGTGTGCGCGGCTTAAGGTAGCTATTTTCCGAAAGCTACCGCCAGTAGCCGTTTCAATTACGTTTTAGGTGCAATATGGGTGACATACAGGGAGGCGGCGTTTCTGGTGACGGTTACATCGAACGCCGCGAAGAAATCATGGCAGTGATGAAAAAAACTGCCTCATTTACCGAGGAGCTCTTGCAGGAAAATGAGCGTCTTCGGCAGCGGGTGTCAACTCTGGAAGCCCAGAAGAGTATGCCAGTGGCTGCCGATAACTCATTTGTCCAGGAGCTCATGGAACGCCTCAAACAAACAGAAAACGATAAGCAGGAGCTCTTCAGCCGTTTTCAGGAAGTTTCTGAAGAGAATCGCAACTTTGCCGAGCGCTATGTAGAAATAGAAGCCGAGAACAACAACCTCGCCAACCTCTATGTAGCCTCTTATCAGTTGCACTCCACTCTTGATTTTGACGAAGTTATTCAGATTATTACTGAAATTGTCATCAATCTCATTGGTGCCGAGGCCTTTGCCATTGCCCTCATCGATCCCAAAACCGAGGTGGTTAAAGCTGTTTCGGCCGAGGGCATCCGCCAGGAAGAATTTCCTACTGTTAAGCTGGGTGAAGGAGTTATCGGCAAAGTACTCGCCGATGGCGAACCTTTTATCCCGGATGCTCTGGACCCCGAAGCCAAGATTGATTTGACTAAACCGATTGTTGCCGTTCCTCTAAAGATTAAAGATCTGGTCTTTGGTGTTTTGTGCATTTACCGTTTCTTTGAGCAAAAGAAGGAACTGGTGGATGTGGACCGCGAGCTCTTTACTCTGCTTGCCGGCCACGCTGCCACAGCAATTTTTTCCTCACGGCTTTATACCGATTCAAACCGCAAGTTGCAAACCATCCAGGGTTTGATTCAGCTTATGGCCTCGTGAGCAAATAATGATGAATAACCACTAAGAGATAAAAAGATGGCTAAATTTACTGCATTAGTTGTTGAAGATTCACCCACCATGCGGCAGCTTATCTGCTTTGCTTTAAGGCGCGTGCGGGAAGTAACCGTGGTTGAAGCAAACGATGGTGTAGATGGTTTAAAGAAATTAAGTCAGCACCATGTCGATATTTTGCTGACCGATATAAATATGCCCATCATGGACGGCCTAAAGCTGGTTTCGATGGTCAGGAAAGATGCCAATTACAAAGAATTACCCATTATCATCATAACCACCGAAGGTTCACCGGAGGATCGCCAGCGGGCTCTGGCTCTCGGAGCTAATGCTTACATTACCAAGCCCATACAAGCACCACAGGTTATCAGCCAGGTAAAATCATTATTAAAGCTCCCTTAATCCGGCCTTAGTTCCATGCGTATTCTGATCATTGGTGCCGGTGATATTGGTTATACCATTGCTTCCCGGCTCGTTTCCGAGGGCGCGGAAGTAGTGGTGGTCGAAAGCGACCCGGCGCGCCGGCAATATTGCAACAACACTCTTGATTTAATGGTTTTTGACGGCAATGGTTCCGATCCGACAATTCTCAAAGAGGCGGGCATTGAAGTAGCCGACATGGTGGTAGCCGTCACCAAACAAGATGAAGTAAATATCACCGCCTGCCTTTTGGCCAAAATACTGGCTCCCAAAAGCACGCGCATTGCCCGCATAAGAAATCCCGAGCTTTCCAAACTTAGCGCTCTTTATGGCATAGAGGCCCTGGATTTGGCTCTCACCATCCACCCGGAAGGGCTGGTAGCTAAAAAGGTAAGCGACCTCTTAAACCACGACGGCGCGGTAGATTATATCAGCTTTGCCGACGGTATGCTCAATGTTCTGGGTATTCCGGTGCCCAAAGAGAGCCCGATTGTCGGCCAAAAACTCATGGATTTAGGCCAAAAATATGATTGGTGGCACAAAATTCTTTTGGCGGCCGTCCAGCGCGGCAGCGAAGTACTTATTCCGCGCGGTAATCTGGTAATTAATGCCAAAGATGTCCTTTATACCGTCACCACCCAGAGCTCTAAAAGCGAGGTGATGGCGCTCTTAAATTGCCCGGGCAAAGAGCCTAAAAATATCATGATGTATGGCAGCAATCATGTGGCCCGCGCTATTTTAGATCATCTGGAAAAAGAGGGGCTGGCTGTCAAATTAATAGAGCCCTCCATGGCGCGTTGCGAGGCCCTGGCCGATAAAGTGGCTTCTTCTACCGCCATTCTCCATGGCGAAGGCACCGATGAAACACTTTTAAAGAGCGAAAATATCCGCGGTATGGATGCCTTTATTGCCTGTTCGGAAGAAGAAGAAACCAATATTTTAGCTGCTGTTTTGGCCAAAAGACTGGGCGCCCGCTCGGTCATCGCCGTTACCAATAAGCTGATTTTTATGCCTATTTTAGCCGCCAACGGCATCAATATTGCCGTTAGCCCCAGCTACACCGCCATTGGCTCAATTTTGCAGTTTATCCGCCTGGGCCGCGTGCTTTCGGTGCAGCCGTTTTTTGACGATAGTGCCGAATTTATTGAATTTATCGTGCCGGAGGAGGCCCCGATTGTAGGGCAGGAACTGCGCAATTTTAAATTGCCGCACGAATCCATTCTCACCTCCATTGTGCGCCGCGATGAAGTAGTTATCCCGCGCGGGGAAACCATCATCGAGGCCGGAGACCGCGTTTTGGTCTTTACCAAGAGACGAGCCGTCCACAAAGTGGAGCAGGTTTTCTCCGCCGAAGTGAATTAATATGCGTCTCGGTAACCTCAATTTTTCCCGCTTACTTCATTTGCTCTCCGGCCTCACCATCGGCAGCGGCGTTTTTATGCTCATTCCCTTTCTGGTGGCTCTGGCCTACGGCGAAGGCGATGCCGAAGCGCATCTTTTGGCTGCCATCATCTCTCTGCTTTTGGGCGGCGTTATTTTTAAATATACCAAAAAAAGCGGCGGCGATATTTCTCACCGCGAGGGCATTGCTTTTGTGGCTCTTTGCTGGCTGCTTTTGGGGCCACTTGGCGCTCTGCCCTTTTATTTTTATGCCGAGCGCCCTGTGCGCCTCTTTCCGGAGCGGGCTAAAATCTCCGCTTATGCCGTCCCAATAGATAATATGGCTACTCACGGCTATTGTGAGGGCCTGGGCAGTGGCGGCCCGGGCAGTGAATTTTGCTCGCCAGCCAATTGCCTCTTTGAATCCATCAGCGGCATCACTTCCACTGGCTCCTCTATTTTGGGCGCCCCCAGTCTCTGGCAATCAATGGAACGCACCAGCGCCGAAGAGCTGCCCCACGGTATTCAGCTCTGGCGCCACCTTATCCACCTGATGGGCGGCATGGGCATCATCATCCTTTCTCTGGCTGTCATGCCGCTCCTAGGCGCCAGCGGTATGCAGCTCTTTAGAGCCGAGATCTCCGGCCCGGCCGCCAATAAATTCACCCCAAAAATTGCCGAAACCGCCCGCTGGCTCTGGTCTATTTACCTGGCTCTAACTCTGGTGCAGATTATTCTGCTAAGAATATGCGGCATACCGCTCTTTTCCGCCATTTGCTTTGCCTTTACCACCATTTCCACCGGCGGCTTTGCCCCACTGGCCGATAGCTCCGGCGGCCTTAATAATCCGGCAGCCGAGTGGACAATGATTATTATTATGATCAGCAGCAGTTTAAATTTTACTCTACACTTTATGTTTATGAAGAGAAAATTCAAAAGCTATATAAAAGATCCGGAATGTCGGGCCTATATCAGCACTATATTAGTAGTATCACTTCTGCTCGCCTTTATATTATTTTTCAATAACTATCACGACTTATCTTTTGCTTCCACTTTTAGAGTAGCCCTTTTTCATATTGTCTCCATCATCTCTTCTACCGGCCTGGCCTCCACAGATTTTGGTGCTTTTGACAGCATAACACCGCTCACCACCATGATCTTTATAGCTATTTCCTGTATCGGCGGCTGCGCCGGATCCACCGCCGGCGGCCTAAAATTCATCCGCGTGCAAATTGCCTTTAAATACGCCGGCCGCGAAATATACCGCCTGATTCATCCTAAAGCCATTGCCAATATAAGAATCGGCAATCGGGCAGTGAGCCAAAAAATCACCGACAGTATTTTTGGCTTTTTCGCTTTTTATATTGCCACTTTTACTATCTCCATGCTTTTTATCACCGCCCACGGCCATGATATTACCACCGCCGCTTCTTCCACCATAGCCTCGCTAAGCAACACCGGGGTGGGCGTAGCAAAAGTCGGCCCCTCTTATAATTACAATTACTTTTCTACCGATTTAAAATTGCTCTTTATGCTGCTCATGATCATGGGCCGCCTGGAGATAGTTAATCTTTTGGCTCTCTTTTCGCTGCGTTTTTGGAAGAAATAAAGGCGCCAAATTATCGGCAAGTCACAAAATAGCTAATATAACTAGTGAATTTTAGAATTGGCTGGCCATGAGTTTATCCACCAGTTTGGTGAATTTAGCCGGATTATCGAGCGGCGAGCCTTCGGCGAGAAGCGACATACCCCAAAGGAGCTCGGCTGCCTCTTCTATCCGCGCGTCTTCTTTGCAGGTTTTGGCAATTTTGGCCAAATTGGCAATAACCGGATGATGCGGATTAATTTCCATTACCCGCTTGGGGCTTAGAGCGGCGGCCGCTTTGCCTTGGCTCTGACGCAAAAGGCGCTCGATATGCGGGCTGTAATCATGCTCATCCACCACCAGACAAGCCGGCGAGCTGGTGAGGCGGCTGGAGAGGCGCACCTCTTTGAGCTCGTCTTTCAAGAGCTCCTGCAAGCGCTCCAAAAGCTCTTTGCACTCATCTTTTTCGGCTTCGCGCTCTTTTTTAGCCTCTTCACTAGCCTCTTCATCATCCAGGTCAACCTGCCCTTTATTGATGGATTTTAACTTTTTACCCTCATATTCGCCAAGATACTGCACCATAATCTCATCAACTGGATCAGTCAGATAAAGCACTTCTAAACCGCGTGCTTTAAAGCCCTCCAAGTGGGGCGAGCTCTCAATAACATCGCGCGATTCGCCGGTCATATAATAAATATCTTTTTGCCCCTCTTTCATGCGCCCCACATAATCGGCCAGCGATGAAAGCTTTTCCTTATCGGCGGAGGAGGCAAAGAGGAGTAGCGCAGTCAGGCGATCTTTATTGGCGCTGTCGGAAGTAAAGCCCTCTTTGAGAGCGCGGCCAAATTCCTGCCAAAAGGCCACATAGGCTTCGTATTCTTTTTCTTTAATATCTTTTAAAGTATCCAGGATCTTCTTGGTGAGGGCCTTTCTAATGGCGGTAATCTGCCGATTATGTTGCAAAATTTCGCGCGAGACATTGAGCGGCAAATCGGGAGAATCCACCACACCACGCACAAAGCGCAAATAAGTGGGCAACAGGTCTGTGCAATGGTCCATAATTTTCACATGGCGCACATAGAGAGAAAGCCCGCCCTCATAGCCTTGATAAAAGAGGTCAAAAGGCGCAGCGCCGGGCAAATATAAGAGGGCCTGGTATTCCATAGTGCCTTCGGCTTTTTGGGCAATGTGGCGCATGGGGTCGCGCCAATCGTGAGTCAAATGGCGATAAAATTCTTTATATTCGTCTTCGCTCACTTCGCCGGAGCCGCGCAGCCAAATGGCCTTCATGGAGTTGATGGTCTTAAACTCATATTTGGGCTCTTTGTCTTTAGGCTCTTCACCCTCTTTATGTTCTTCATAAATGGTGCTTTTAAGTTTAATGGGGTAGCGCACAAAATCGGAATATTTTTTGATTAAATCACTCAAAACCCATTCATCGGTGTAATCGGCCAGCCCTTCATCGAGATCGGCCGGCTTTAAGGTGAGCACAATTTTGGTGCCGTGCTCCGGCAAAGTGCTCTCTTCCAAAGTATAGCTGCCGTCACCCTTTGATTGCCAGTGCCAGGCTTCTTTATCGCCGGCCTTTCTGGTGTAAAGATCAACCAGCTCGGAAACCATAAAAGCAGAATAAAAGCCCACACCGAATTGACCAATCATTTCAGGTATTTCGGCTTTTGCTTTTCCGCCTTTCAGCTGGCGCAAAAGCTCTTTAGTACCCGATTTGGCAATGGTGCCGATATTGGCAATCACTTCATCGTGATTCATGCCGATACCATTATCGGTAATGGTAAGCGTGCGCGCTTTTTGGTCCCAATCAATGGTAATAAGCGGCGTACCCTCGGCCAGAGTGTCATCGGTCAAAGTAGCATAGTGCATTTTGTCCAAAGCATCGGAAGCGTTGGAAATAAGCTCGCGCAAAAATATCTCTTTGTTGGAGTAGATGGAATTAGTCACCAGCTGCAAAAGCTCAGCTGTTTCAGCTTGAAATGAAAATGTCTCACTCACGATATTCTCCTCTAATGGGCCGGGCCCAAAAACTAGGCTAAAGATAGGCACCTCTAAAAGCTTGTCAAGGGGCGCTAAAATTGGGTAAGCATAAAAATAGCTTATGCGGCATTTAAACAAAAATGCCGAATATTTATTAAGCAGGGAGGTTTGCAATGAAAGTAGCTCATGTATGTTTGCCTGTTTTCGTGATTTCTCTTTCTTTTTTCAGCGCAGAGGCTTGTGGAGCCGATAATAATAATAGCTGGCCTAATAATGGTGGTGCAAAACTAACACATACAAACGATGCCCAAAGTGATGCCGGCAACATGGAGCCCAGCGAACTGGATATGGCCGTTTTAGCCGAGATAAACCTGGCCCGGGCCAACCCCAAAAATTATGCCGAAACTTATATCGCCCCGCTATCCGGCCGCTTTAGCGCCGAATATTTTAATGAATGTATCGAAGAAATGAAGGCCTTAAAACCCCTGCTGGATTACACCTTTAGCCCCGCTCTCTGGCGCATGGCCAAAGCTCACGCCGACACTCAGGGCAAAACCGGACAAACCGGCCACGACCGCACAAACGGCAAAACTTTTGCGGTAGCGCTAGGCGATTATTGCTCTTCTTATATCCAAGGCGGCGAAAATATCTCCTATGGCTATAGCGCAGCCCGCGATATTGTTATTCAGCTCCTGGTTGACGACGGCGTAACGACACGCGGCCACCGCAAAAATATTTTGAGCACCTCCTATACCCAGGCCGGTGCCGCCGTAGCTCCCCACTCTACTTATCGCAATATGTGCGTTATTGATTTTGCCAATGGTTGCGTAGAGAAAAAATAAGTTTACCTTTGGCTTCCGCCGCCTCTTCCTGTTTTCCTGTTTTCCTGTTTTCTTTCGCACTTGCACCCATTAAAAGATTTAACTCATTTCATTACTCTTAGTATTTTACTCTTAGTATTTTTGTACATTAAGTTAAGGTATCAAAATTTGGGGGAGCGAACAGGCAGGCAAGCTTAAAGCGCAGGATTATTCACTGATGCATTGGTGATCATCGGGAATATCACCGTTGTACGCGCCTTGGGCAGTAAAATCACATCTGGTATTGCCGGAGAAAACAATATTTCCTTCAAAAGTAACATCAGAGCCGCTTCTCAAAACCAGAGCGCCTTCGCTACCTTTGCCACCATTCATAAAGCTGGCATTTTTAATGGTGCTGGCTTGTGAATCACGGGTATATTCAATATGGCCCCACTGTTTACCGCTATGGGCAGTAGTAAAAATAGTGTTTTCAATATTAAGAGAAGCATTGTTAACAGTAATATTTACACCATCTTCAATGCGCACTTCACCAACTTTAATATTCAAAGTAGCATTTTCAGATACATCTAACCAATCTTTTACAATAAACGGCACCGGCTGAGCAACCCAGGTAGCGTCCTTAGTAACATAGCCAGCTTCCAGCGCAATTTGGGTATAAGTATCTGTAGCTTTAAGAATCGGGCTGAGCTGACCAACGGCTTCCGGGTGAGCAAAAACAGCATTAGCACTAGACATATCAGCAAAGAAGTTCTCGGTAAATGAAGGTACAACGGCCTTCTGTTCCAAAACAACGCCGCTCTCTTTGGGAGCTACAAAGTCGCAATGGTCAATAGAAGCGCCGCGGCTTTTGATTCTAATAGCTTCTGTAGCATATTCAAAGATAGTATAAGCAAATCTGCTGCTGGTTTGAGCTTCGTCTTCAAATTTTATCCCATTCCAATCTCCGGCGCTAGGCTCGCTGGCGGTTGAAGTAAAGAGTATTTGCTTTTCTTTTTTGCCTTCACAGAAAATAGCGCCATTGGTGGCTACAGTGATGGAACCACCGATATTCATAAAGAAAGTATTGCTATCTTCAATAGTAAGGGCGGCATTCAAATCAACCCAGTTTTCAAGCTCAAAAGGAATCGGTTGATATTTCCAAGTGGCTTTACTGGTAACATGGCCGGACGGGACAAAAATCACCGAAGAAGCGGTATCATCTATTTTGATGGTTCCAACTGAGCGCAAAGCATTGGGATGAGCTTTAATGGCATAAGCGCCGTTCATTTTGGCAAAATAGTTGCCGCTAAATGAATCGAGAGTGACATTTTCGCCCAGGACAACACCAACATCTTTCGGAGCAATAAAGTCACAGTTGTCAACAGAAGCGCCGATTTTGTCCATTTTCAAAGCTTCTGTAGCATATTCAAAGATAGTATTAGAAAATTTGCTGCCATTGGCGGCTTCATTGTCAAAATCAATACCTTTCCAATAACCGGCGGAAGGAATATCGGTATCGGCAGTAAAGATAATAGTTCTGTCTTTATCACTTCCGCCCTCGGAAAGAATGCGGCCGCCACCACCAATGGTAAGACTAGCTTCGCGCCCCATTCTTATGGTAGCACCGGGCTCGATGGTCAAAGTGGCGTTTTCTACAGTAACCCAACCTTTAATGGTGTGAGAACCCCGCCAAGTGGTATTGGCTTTAATAACTTCTCCTTCGTGAACGTAAGAGGAGCCGCCGTCCAAAATGATACAACTCGGAACACTCAGCGACAAGAGCGATGAGAGGGCCAGTACCGGCAACGTCTGCTTTAATTTCATGGTTTACTCCTTTTGTTAATATGGCTAAATAGCCAAGCATGTTTTGAAAGTGTAATGTATTTATTAATTTAAGTCAAGGCAAGTGATGTGAGCTAGGTCACGGACAGCAAAAAATCGCAACTATTTCACATTTTCATAATGTGTCCACAGGCGAATGATTTTTACTGCGCCTTCATATTCTATTCCACCATCGGTAATTGCTTTATTGATTATCTCGTAAACCAACCTGTGTTTTATATTTATTCTTCGGGAATAAAGTCCGCTAAGATTGCCAACAAGCTCTTCATATGGCGGCTCTAGCGGATTCTTTCTAAGAATTTCGATTAGCGCTTTTGCTTTGCCATCGAGCAAAGCTGCTTTGAGATTTTTGGCATCTTTGGCTGCCTGCTGGTCGTAATAATATATTTCGCTAAGCAAAATAAAGAAGGCTAATGTAAAAATAGCGCTGGGGTATGGTGATGAGATTAGCTATCCGCTCTGATGGTGGCGCTGGCCAGCATGGAAGTGGTGGTGTAAATGGTCTCATTGGCTTTACGCAAACGGTGAGCCAGAGCAATAGCTACCGATTTATAAAACTTAGCCGCCATTTCAAAATCGGAATTAATGATTTTTTCCAAATCGCTGCGCTTTAAAACAATGAGCTGCGTATCGGTAATAGCTTTGATGGTGGCACTGCGCGTGGCATCATCAAGAAGCGACATCTCACCGAAATAATCCATCTCGCCGAGAGTATTAACTTGAATCGGCGGCGAATTAGGATCTTTATCCACCATAACGCCCACCCGCCCATGCTTAATAACATAAAGAGCGTCACCGGCATCGCCGACCCGGATAATATCCTCGCCGGCAGGCACATTTTTGGAAAAAATCACGCGGTTAAAACGCATAATTTCCATAGTGGAGAAGTATTTAAAAAATGAAGTACCACGCAAAAGTTCTGTGTTTTCCATAGTTCCCCCAAACAAAGCTGCATAATTATGGCATATATAAAAAAAGCGGTCAAGAATGAGAAAACAATTTTTATAATTAATTGTTTAGAGGCGGCGGGCTGGTTAATTAAAGGCGCTCTTCATAAAAATCCAGGAAGTTAACCCGGCGATCCGAAACTTTGTATTCTATCACATCTTTAAAGCCGCGGCCTTCCCCGGAATGTTGATATGGGAAGGGGCGCACACACTCTACGCGCACGCTCTCGACCAGAAAATCTTTAACTTGGCGGAAATCGCGGAAAGAACCATCCCAAAAAGAACCCAGGCGGGCTAAAACATGGAAAGGACCAATACTGGCCAGACGCAAATTCATCATATCCGGCGAAATACCGGCAAAAGGATAAGCTCTAAGGCCATAACCGAAAAACGGCGTTGTCGCCACACCGGCCATGGTGAGCGGCCCTTCGTATAAAAGCTCCCCTTGCTCAATGGGCATCAGGCGATCGCCGCGGCGCGGATCGACATAAAAGCAGCGCTTGCCGGTATTATATACGCGCATTTCCACTGAAGAGCCGGAGCGCACCGCCCGGGGCAAAGTGCGCAAAAAAGCACCGGCAAAATAACCGGCCAGCGTTTTAAGCATGGGGCCGATGACAGGAGTAGAACCAAAGTTGTCTTTTACCCAATTATAATCATTTAAAACAACGGCATCATAGCCCTGGCCGCCAAAAAAGAAATACTCGCCATCGGCTTCAATCATGGGGATAGTTACAGTATTCGCCACTTTGCCCTCTAAAAGACGAGCAACATTTTTAACCGGATTACTGGTGCCCAAAACGCCGGAAAGGCCGTTGCCGGTGCCGAGTTTCAAAGCGCCGATGCGCGGAGCGGAAAGGAGCGGTTGCACTTCGCCGGTGCGCTCATAAACGCGCCGCCGCCAATCATTGCTTTCATCAATATATTTATAAAGCATATTGATGAGGTTGGTGAGCGTGCCGTCACCACCGCCGCAAACCACGGTGCCATACCCCTGCTGGACAATCTCGCGCACAAAGTTGCCGGCTTCATCCAGCGAATGAGAAAAATAAACATGCTCTTTGCCCACCAGGCGCCACATGCGCTTAACTACGCTTTTGGTCACCCGCCGGGCATTAGCATTTAAAACCACGGCGATTTTTTCCGGATCGGGAATAGCCACAGGCAGACTTTCCGGCTCGGAGGCAAATTCTGTTAGTTTTGTATGATCTATAGCTGCCATACCGTGCTCAGCGGGATCAGCAATCCAAAATAACTGGCTTTTAGACCTAGCTGTTTGTTCCATTTTTCACCTTTGGCTCCTCTAGCGGAGCAAGATAAAAAGGAGTTTACGCATTATGCGCTAAAAAGTGAATACTTTTTCGTAGTACTGACAAAAATGTCAGACTTTTATGTATTAGTGGGAGAAACGCCCGTAGCGGATAAAGGAGGGCATATCATCTCCCTCAAAGGCCAAACTTGATTGGTGAGTAGGTGTTGCAGAGGAAAGTGTGGTACTACCACCACGCTTGCCGGCACCTTCTTCCGCACTATGGCCGGGAGCAAAAAGCGAATTAATTTGAATATTTTTATTCTTTACTGTGGCCTGCACATAATCGTTATCGGAGTCCATATCGAGGTCATAGCCGCTGGCTATCACCGTAACTTTGAGATCATCACCCATGTTCGGGTCGGAAACCTTGCCAATCTTTACAATATGAGCTTCGGGATCAACCAACTCCCGCACTTTCGCGCTAATATAACGAAACTCTGAACCAGACATTTTAGAGGCCGAAATATTAACCAATACTTTCATGGCCCCTTCCAGAGAAATATCGTCAAAAAGCGGGTTTTCAATAGCTTCTTGTAAGGCTTCCTGGGCTCTGTTCGGCCCACTCGCTACACCCTGGCCGATGAGAGCGCGTCCTTGATGCAGCAGAGTAGTCTGGACATCGGCAAAATCGGCATTAATCCGGCCAGGTATCGTAATAATCTCACTAATGCCGCGCACAGCATTAACAAGAATATCATCCGAAACATCTAAAAGCACATCCATATCTTCATCTGGATCTTCAACTACCGAATAAACCTTTTCCAGGGGAATAACTATAATAGAATCCACAAATTCGCGTAAATTTTTAATACCGGTTTCGGCCTGTCTTTTACGCACAACACCTTCATCTTCAAAGGGCATGGTTACTACGGCTAAGGTAAGTGCCCCAAGTTCTTGAGCAATCTCGGCAATAATGGGAGCGGCGCCGGTACCAGTACCGCCGCCCATGCCACAAGTAACAAATATCATATTGGCACCAAATAGCTGCTCTTTAATAGTTTCCCGCGCTTCTTCGGCAGCTTCGCGGCCAATTTGGGGGTTACAACCTGCCCCTAGGCCTTTGGCACATTTTTCACCTAATTGTATTTTATTGGGCGAAAGATTATTCTCTAAAGCCTGGATATCGGTATTGGCGGCAATAAATTCCAAATCCTGGACTCCGCTTTTTATCAAATTATTGACGGTATTTCCGCCGCAACCGCCGACGCCGATAACTTTAATTATCGTTTGGGCCCTGTTTTCATTTACATAGTTAATCATTTTTCCGCTCCCCTCAGCAGCAATTATGACTAGTGAAAATCCTTAAACAAACCAATTAATTGACTAAAAATACCGCCACCTCTGCTCCGGCTTACTCCAGGCTTACCCTGGCGGCTGAAAATTTGCTTCTCGGCATAACGCAAAATACCCACGGAGGTAGAATAAATGGGGTTTAAAACCTCATTGGAGAGGCCACCTAAATCGGCTACATTGGGATAACCGATACGGGTCGCCGGGAGACCGATAATATTCTGGGCCATTTCGTCAATACCGGGTAATAAGCTGGTGCCCCCGGTCAGCACCAAACCGGAAGGTATTTTAGAGCCGGATTTTTCAAGCTCCGGCAAAATATGGCGGAAGAGGTCGTCCACTCGGTCCTGAATAATCTGGCACAAAAGTTCTTCGCTCTTTTTCTCCGGTGCCCGCCCGCCGATGCGCGGCACATCTATTAATTTATCTTTGCCGGCCATAGCCGCTATGGCTTTGCCATATTGATTTTTGAGCTCTTCGGCAGCCGAAAGGGGCGTTGAGAGCACCTGGCTTATATCGTTGGTAATTTGGCTGCCGGCAATATCGACAACCGAGGTGTAAACCAGGCTGTTATTGGACCAAATGGCTATATCACTGGTGCCGCTGCCGATATCGACAAGCGCCACACCGAGTTCCTGTTCGTCTTTGGACAAAACGGCATAAGAAGAGGCCAGCTGCCCTAAAATGACATCTTGGACATTAAGGCCGCATTTTTCGCAGCAACGAATAATATTTTGCTCGGCCGCCCTGGAGCAGGAGACAATATAAACATTGGATTTCATCTTGAGCCCGCTCATGCCCAAGGGTTCTTTAATGCCATCTTGGCCGTCAATAATATAATCCTGCGGCAAAACATGAATAATATCGCGATCATCGGGCATATTTAGAGCTTTGGCGTTATCCAGCACCCGCTCAATATCATCTTCGCACACTTCTTTATTTTTGAGCGTTACCTGGCCATCGGATTTATCGCCTCTGATATGGGTGCCGGTGATGCCCACATAAACATCGTCTATTTTACAACCGCTGGAGTTTTCCGCCTCTTCAATAACCTGGTGGATGGAATCGACAGTGCTGGAAACATTTACCACCATCCCCTTGCGCAAACCGTCGGCCGGCACACTGCCAAAACCACGGATATTTTGCAAAACGCCGTTTTCATTTATTTCACCCACAAGAGCGCAAACTTTGCTGGTGCCAATATCAAGTCCCACAATAATTTCTGACTGTCTGGGCATTGAAATTCTCCTTATTAAACATTATCTGCCAGCCAACTTGGCTACCACCAGTTGACGCTGTTTATCATTATCCAAATAGAGTATCCGCGCTTTTTTCGACTGCTGTTTTAAAGTAGCTAATACCCTGGCCGCCCTATCTAATTTATCATTATAGTTGCCATATCCCAGGTTAATTCTTAAAGGCCCGGGAGCAAATTCCACCTCTATACCGGAAAAAGTGTTACAATGCACCTCTTCAATTTTATAACCTTTAAAGGCCGCGCTGTTTTTTATCAAGGCCATAGTATTAAAAGCGAGTTTTACCAGCGATTCGGCATCCTCTTTATGGCTCATAAAAAACTGCTTTTCTATACCGGTAATAAGCGGAAAGTTATTTGCAGCGGAAAGGGGGGCCGCCACAAAGGGAAAACCTTCGTCATCAACAAAATAGAGTTTTTCCAAGGCTATCACGGCCATTGGCGTCCGCTCGCTTATCTCTATTAACATCCGATCGGGTAATTGCCTCTGCACATTAACATCCCTAATCCAAGGATGAGCCGCCAGTTTAGCAGCTATAGCGGCCGGGTCAAGCTCCAAAATAGGGGTGCCCTTTTTTATCATACCTGTTGTAAGTACTTCTTTTTCGCTAAGTTCTTTATTGCCTACAATATGTACGGTTTTAAGCATGAGTTTTGGCGATTTCACCATTTTCTCATAGCCTTTTAACGACAGAATAAAGAGCGCTACAGCGGCGCAAATAACCAGCGTAACAGTGGTAACGACGCGCAAAAGGTGGTGGGCCTGGCTAAGGCGCACCAGGCGCTCTTCGTTACTACTAGGCAGACGGCGATTACCTGTGGTGCGTCTTCTAAAACCGTCTTTATTTTTATTTGCTCTACCAGCCATAGCGCTTTTTATTCCTAATTCACCGTTAATGCTTAAAACTAGCCTTTATCCTTTAAATTATGAGCCGCAAGTAATATTTCTTCGCATAAATCGGCAAAAGTAAGCCCGGCATAAGATGCCATTTTGGGCAATAAACTGGCCGCTGTCATACCGGGCAGCGAGTTCATCTCCAAAATATATATACCTTTTTCCGCTGTAGCATTTTCTTCCACAATAAGATCCGCCCTGGCCGCTCCGCTACAACGGAGCACTTTATAGGCTCTCTCGGCCAGGTGCAAGACCTTGGCGTTTAATTCATCACTTATGGGTGCCGGCACAATATAGCGATTTTCGTGACATTCATATTTGGCTTCGTAATCATAAAAAGCGCTTTTGGCTACGGCTATTTCCAAAGTGGCCAGCGCTTTGCCGTTAAGGACACCGGAGGTAATCTCCTTGCCGGCGATGAATTTTTCCACATGGATTACCTGGTCATATTTAAAGGCTTCGGCAATAGCAGCCGGGAGATCTTTGGCCTCTTTGACAATTGTCACCCCAAAACTTGAACCCTCACTGTTGGGCTTTACCACCACCGGGAAGCCAAAGGGGAGCTCCGGCACTTTTTCGCCTTTATTGAGCACAATATGCGGCACAATGGGCAGGCCGGCGGCGGCAAAGAGAATTTTGGCTGTCTCTTTATCCATAGCGGCGGCACTGGAGAGCACATCACTGCCGCTATAGGGGATGCCCATGACTTCCAATAGGCCCTGCACGCAGCCGTCTTCGCCATAGCGGCCATGAAGGGCCAAAAAGGCCACATCGATTTTTTTGGCCGCAAGCTGGGCGGCCAAATCCGGCCCCACATCTATGAGCTCCACATTGTAACCCTTCTCTTTTAAAGCGTTAAAGCAGGCCTCGCCGCTATTTAGAGAAACCGGGCGCTCGCTCGACATACCGCCATAGAGAACAGCCACCTTTTTTTGTTTCATGCTATCTTTAGTAAAAACCATTTTATCCCTCATTTCGGCCGGCCTCTTTTAAGAGCGCCTCGCCTACGGTAAACAAGTTACCCGCCCCCAGAGTTAAAAATATATCACCGGGTTTAAGATCACTTATAAGTTGCTTTTTTAGCTCTACAAAATTGCTGGTATAATGCACATGGCTCTGCCCGCTATTTTGCACCGCTTTAAATAAAAGCTCCCCGCTAACACCGGCAATGGGCTCTTCACCGGCACTATATACATCGGTTAAATAAAGTTCATCGGCCGCCATAAAAGCTGTCGAAAACTCCTTTAAAAGCGCCTTGGTGCGGCTATAGCGATGGGGCTGAAAAGCCACCACCAAACGCCGCCCGGCAGTAGCCTCTTTTAAAGCGCTTAATGTTGTCTTTATTTCTGTCGGGTGGTGGCCATAATCGTCGATAACGGTTACGCCGGCTACTTCGCCTTTTAATTCCAGACGCCGGCCGACTCCGTGATAGTTTGCAAAAACTTCTTTAATAACGCCTGGTTTTACACCAAGTTCATGGGCTACGGCAATAGCGGCCAAGCTATTTAAAACATTATGACGCCCTAAAAGGTGCAAATCTATAGTCGCGCATTTTTGGCCATTATGCCAGAGGTCATAGCGCATAAGGCCCTCTTCCAGGCGGATATTAGCGGCCCGCCACATGGCCTTTTCACTAAAGCCATAGGTGATGACCGGACGCGTAAGTTCAGGAATAAGCCCTGCTACTTCCGCATCATCCAAGCAGGCAATAACCCGCCCGTAAAAAGGCACTTTTTGGGCAAATTCTTTAAAAGCGGCGCGAATTTCGCTAAGGCCGCCGGTGTAATGGTCGAGGTGGTCGGCCTCAATATTGGAAATAACGGCAAAAGTGGGAAAAAGGCGCAAAAATGAGCCATCGCTCTCATCGGCTTCGGCCACCAAATATTCGCCGGCGCCATAACGGCCGTTGGTGCCCAAATCGCGCACAATACCGCCCACAATGGCCAGCGGGTCGCACCCGGCTTTTACCAGTAATGTGCTGATGAGCGAGGTAATAGTGGTTTTACCGTGCGTGCCGGCCACACAAATGCCGTATTTATAGCGCATGAGATCGGCGAGGATTTCGCTCCGATGCACAATGGGAATATTTTGCTCTTTAGCGGCCAGTACTTCGGGATTTTTACTATTTAGCGCACTGGTCACCACCAGCACATCGGCGCCTTTTACCTGCTCTTTGGCATGGCCTTCATAAATAGTAGCCCCAAGAGCGCGCAAACGGGTAACCGTCCCGCTGATATTGAGATCACTGCCGGTCACAATAAAGCCCTCTTTTATAAGCACTTCGGCAATAGCACTCATCCCGATGCCGCCGATTCCCACAAAATGGACTCTTTTGACCAAACCTCTAAACATCGGCTTTTTCCTCTTTGGCGCCGGTCCCACTTTGGCGGCCGGAAAGAGTTATAAGAGCAGCGGCAATCTGCGCAGCGGCATTTACTTTGCCGAGTTCACGGGCTTTTTGAGCCATGTCTTTAAGAGCTGCCGGGTGAGCGGCCAAATCGCTCACTTTTTGGCTGAGTAAAGCCGGCGTTGTCACTTTTTGCTCCATTATGATGGCCGCCCCATAATTGGCCAGATATTTGGCATTAAAAAACTGATGATTATCGCTGGCATAGGGGAAAGGTATCAAAATAGCCGGCCGGCCGATAGCCGCTATCTCGGAAATGGTCATAGCGCCGGCGCGGGCAATAATGAGGTGTGCACCGGCGTATCTTTCGGCCATTCTGGTATCAAAAGCAAAGACCTCGGCCGCTATTCCAGCCGCGCTATAAGCTGCTTGCAGAGTTTCCACATCGCTCTTGCCGGCCTGGTGGACAATTTTAAGGCCTTTTATCTCCTTTAAAGCTGGCGCGGCATCAGCCAAAAGTTCGTTTATGGCATGAGCACCTTGGGAACCACCGGCCACCAAAAGGTTAAATTCCTCCTTAGGCTCCTCATAGATCTTTTCCCGGGCGGCAATAATTTCACTGCGCACCGGATTGCCCAAACAGCGCACTTTTTTCACCGGGAAGCGCTGTGTGGGCATACCGGTATAAATCTCACGCACTAATTTGCTCAAAATGCGGTTAGTTAGGCCGGGGAAGGAATTTTGCTCCATAATAGCGGTGGGAACACCTTTGAGCCAGGCGGCTAAAACAATGGGCCCGGCAGCATAACCGCCAACACCGATAACGGCTATGGGCCGTTTTTCTTTAATCAGCTTTAAACTGGCAAAAAGCGCCTTAGGCAGAGCAAAAAGCGCTTTTATGGTATTTTTTAGGCCCACTCTTTTTAAAGGGCGCACCGGGAGGTTATGAAGTTTAAAGCCCGCTTCCGGCACCAAAGTGGCTTCCATGCCGGCAGCTGTGCCCACAAATTCTACAGTTAAATCCGCATTATCGCCTACAAGTTGCCGCGCCACTGCCAAAGCCGGCATCACATGGCCGCCGGTGCCGCCGCCAGCTATAAAAATAGTATCCATCTTAAGCCTCTTCCGCTTGCCGGGCCAAACTCAGTAACAAACCGGTGGCGGCCAGCGAAACAATCAAATTACTGCCCCCGTAACTTATAAAAGGCAATGTCAGGCCTTTATTGGGCAAAACACCGGTTACCACACAAATATTGGTAACCGCCGTGGTAACAATCATGAAAGTGATTCCAAAAGCCAGGTATTTGGCAAAATTATCTTGTAATTTAAAGGCAATACGCAAACCGATAACGCCAAAGCTCACAAAGGCCAGCACAATAAACAAAAGGCCGATGAGCCCCAATTCTTCGCCCACAATACTTAAAATAAAATCAGTGTGATTTTCCGGCAAAAAGAAGAGCTTTTGCTTACTCTCCCCAAGCCCCAGGCCAAAAACACCGCCGGAGCCCATGGAGATAAGTGATTGCACCGTTTGGTAGCCAAGGTCCTGTCTGAAAGACCAGGGATCAAGCCAGGCCAAAACGCGTTTTAGGCGGTAATCTTTTCTAATTATCAAAATATAGGCTATAGGCACCAGAGCCATTAAAAGCACCACTAAATAGCGCCATTTTAAGCCGGCCGAGACCAAAAGCGCGATAATAAAAATTTCCATCAATACAGCGGTGCCAAAATCGCGCTCGGCGAGAACCAGCACCACCGGCACATGAGCAATAACAAAAACCGGGAGCAAACCGGGTTTTTCATCTTTATTATCGGCCCTTTTACCCAAAAGGAAAGAGAGATACAAAACTAAAGATAGCTTGGCAAATTCGGATGGCTGAAAGCCAAAAGAGCCAAAATTTATCCAGCGACGGGCGCCGTTGGCCTCTTTACCGATGCCGGGAATCAGTACCAAAAGCAAAGTAATAAGCGTAACGGTAAAAAGCGGCCAAGCCAATTTTTTCACCTGAGCGCTATCGAGTAAAGAGGCTATGAGCATAGCGATAAGGCCGAGAGACACCCAAATCAGCTGCCGGGTGAGAAAATGCTGCGGATCGTTAAAATCACGCGCCGCTTTGGCCACGCTGGAAGAGTAAACCATCACCACGCCCAAGGCCACGAGGGCCATGGTCACCCAGCTTAAGAGTATATAGGCGGGGATATGTTGATGTTCTCTATCCATTCTCTTTAACCCAGGCGGCTACCAGTTCTTTAAATTTTTGGCCGCGCACTTCAAAATTCGGAAATTGATCATAACTGCTACAAGCCGGCGAAAGTAAAATCTCATCACCAGGCGCCGCCGCTTTAATAGCGGCTTTAAGGGCCTCATCCATGGTGGTAACCACTTCTACCGGCACGGCATCTTGCAAAGCATCCGCGATGAGCCCGGCGGCGGCACCAAAGAGTACAGCTTTTTTCACCTTGCCGGGTGCCGCCGCCCTGGTGGCCAAATAGCCGCCGCCTTTATCTTTGCCGCCGGCGAGGAGAATTACCGGGCCTTTTAGGGCTTTTAGCGCCGTGGCCGTAGCCTGGTCGGATGTAGCTTTGGAATCATTATAAAATTTTAGGCCGGAGGCACCCTCTAGCGGCTCCAGGCGGTGTTCTATGCCTTTAAAAGTGGGGTAACTTGCCTTAATGGCGGCAGCCTCGGCGCCGGCGAGCAAAGCCGCACTGATAGCGGCGGCGGCGTTTAAATGGTTGTGCGCGCCGACCAGTATGGGGTGTTTTAGGTCAAAAGCCACATCTTTTACCCCCGGAAGGCCGCTTATTGTGAGCTCGTCGCCTTTAACGAGAGCGCCGGGCACACAAAGATTAGAGGTGCCAAAATGGATCTTTTGCGGCGCGGTATCTTTGGCCAGAGCGAGCACATTTTCATCATCGGCGCCGATAATGGCCAAATCACCGGGCCCCATGAGTTCCAAAAGGCGCCTTTTGGCCGCTCCGTACTCGGCCATGGAGGGGTAGCGATCCAGATGATTGGGCGTCAAATTTAGCCAAAGAGCAATATGCGGGTGAAAATGGCGCGTTGTCTCCAGCTGAAAACTGGAGCACTCAATCACTGCCTGCTCATATTTTTCGCCGCTCATAAGAGCCCGCGAAAGCGGTGTGCCGATATTACCGCCGACAAAAGTCTTAAAACCGGCGCCGCTTAAAAGATGACCGATGAGCGAAGTTGTGGTGGTTTTGCCGTTGGAGCCGGTGATGGCAATAATATTGCCCTTAAAAAAGTTACTGGCCCACTCGAGTTCGCCCACTACCGGCACTCCGGCCGCTTTAGCGGCTTTGATGGGAGCTATATCTTCGGGAATACCCGGCGAGAGGATAACTAAATCAGCGCCGGTAAAGTATTTTTCATCATGTCCGCCCAGGTTGTAAGTAATGCCGCACTTAGCCTCAAGCTCATGTAAGTCCAGCTTTTCGTAGGGGGTGCGATCGCTCACTGTCACATCCATTTTTAAGCTATGACAAAAGAGCGCGGCGGCAATACCGCTCTTCCCAAGGCCGCAAACGGTTACTTTTTTACAAATCGGCGCCGCCAGTATAGCAGCTATTTTTTCTTCAATATTAGCCATTAACGCACCTTTAGTGAAGCCACGGCCAGCATAGCCAGCATGATGGAAATAAGCCAAAAGCGCACAATAATCTTGGGCTCGGCCCAGCCTTTTAATTCAAAATGGTGATGCACCGGAGCCATTTTAAAAATGCGCTTGCCGGTGAGCTTGAAACTGGCCACCTGCGTGATAACCGAAAGAGCTTCCATCACAAAAATGCCATGGATAATCACCGACAAAAATTCATTTTTGGTGAATACAGCCACCGCCCCGAGAGCGCCGCCCAAAGCGAGGCTGCCCACATCGCCCATAAAAACAGTAGCCGGATAGGTGTTGTACCACAAAAAGCCGAGGCCCGATCCGGCCATGGCGGCACAAAATATGGCCAGCTCCGAAGTGCCCACCATGTGGGGAATTTTTAAATAATAAGCAATATTAAAATCGGCCAGGACACTGCCGGCAGCATAAGAAAGAATAAGGAAAGTGAGTGCGCTGACAATAGTTGGCCCAATGGCCAGACCATCGAGACCATCGGTTAAATTGAGAGCATTGGAAGTAGCGATAATCACTAAAAAAGCAAAAGGTACATAGCCCCACCAGGTGATATCGGGATGAAAAGTCTTCACCGCAATAAAAGGAAAGGAGATGCGGCTATCAATGGGCAGCGTTTGCAAAAAAGGAATAAGCCCCTGAGACTGGGCCCAAACTAAAAGAGCAACAAGGCTAAGCACTATTAATTCAAAGATAATTTTAAAGCGCCCTGGTAAGCCTTTGGAATTTTTATAACGCACCTTGCGGTAATCATCGATAAAGCCTATGGCCCCAAAGCCCAGCGTAATGAGCATAACGGCAATAACAAAACCGTTGGAAAGATCGGCCCAGAGCAAAGTAGAAAGGAGTAGCGAAAAAAGCATAAAGAGCCCGCCCATGGTAGGTGTGCCGCTTTTGCTTTTATGGCGCTCCGGGGTATCTTCGCGCACATTGCTGACGCCATATTGTAATTTTTTTAAATAATTAATAAATTTTGGGAAGAACAAAAACATTATCAAAAGAGAGGTAATAGCTGCGCCGATAATACGAAAAGAGGGATAACGAAAAACATTAAAAGCACTGATATGAGCGGCCAGGGGCCATAGTAAATGATACAGCATCTTATATTACCTCATCAGCCATTTTGCGCCATAAGCGCTGCTATAACCTTTTCCATTTGCGCCGAGCGCGAACCTTTAACCAAAAGAAAACTACCGGCAGGCACCAGCTCTTTAATTTTTTGAGCTGCCTCTTCGTGGCTCGCCGCCCGCACGATTTTCAAGCGACTCCCCGCCTTCTCTTCAGCTCCGTCGGCAATAAAAAAGCTCTTTTCGCCAACAACAAAAAGATAAGCAAAATCACGGGCAGCAATCCAGTGCCCAAGATCTTTATGGAGCGCCTTAGAAGAAGTACCGAGCTCGCCCATGTGGCCGAGAATAAGCGCCGTCTTAGCCCCTTTAGCCATGGAGAGCAGCGTAGCCGCCGAAGCCTTGATGGAAGCCGGGTTGGCATTATAAGTGTCGTCAACCACAGTGTAACCGGCTACCTCCTTAACCGCAAGACGCCCGCCCGGGAGGCTCATGGCGGCGAGGCCGGCAGCCGCTTTTTGCCCCGGAATATTTAAGGCATAAGCGGCGGCTAAAGCAGCGGTGCAATTTATAAGATTGTGGCTGCCGGGGATGGGCAGCGTAACGGTTATTTCGTCTTTTCCGTAGCGATAACGGCCAGTTACCGAATAGCCATCATCAGCTGTCATTTTGAGGAGGGCCACTGCGGCCTCTTGGTTATCAGTAGCGGCGTAAAACACTTTTTTAGTAGCCGCGCTGCGCTGGGCTTCCTCGGGGATAAAGGGCTCGCTGATATTTATAAGCAGCGTGCCGCTCTTTTTCAGATGGGCGAAAATAGCGCCCTTTTCATGGGCAATGCCTTCCAAAGAGCCGAGGCCCTCAAGATGCACCGGGCGGATATTGGTAATGAGAGCCAAATCGGGCTCGGCAATAGCCGCCAGGCGGGCAATTTCGCCGTGACCGGAAGTGCCCATTTCAATAACCGCCACTTTGGCGCCGTGCGGCAAGGCCAAAAGTGAGAGCGGTACGCCGATGTGGTTATTAAGATTGCCCTGAGTTTTATAAGGTGTGCCTAGAGCGGCCGCCAGCATCTCTTTAGTAGTGGTTTTGCCCACCGATCCGGTGAGGCCAACTATAGTGAACTCGTGCTTATTTCTGTACCAGTGGGCAAGTTCCCCAAGGGCCGTTAAAGTATCGGGCACCGCAATGAGCGGCAGTCCCTTAGGCAGCTCGGATAATGCGCTCTCGTTCACCATAGCGGCGGCAAACCCGCCGGAGAGCGCTTTTTCCACAAAGGCATGGCCATCGAAATTATCGCCCTTTAGAGCCACAAAAAGCGCTCCGGCGCCGGCTTTACGCGAATCTGTGGCTACACCGCTCACCTCTTTGGGCAAAGTGCCAAAAACTTTGGCTCCTGTTAAAGCCGGTAGAGCTTCGGCCAAATTGATAGCTTTTGAGCCAAAGGTGGCCAAAATGGCTTCCCGCGCCACTTCCTGGTCGCTAAAGTGGTGCTTTTCGTGGCCGATGATTTGGTAATCCTCATGCCCTTTGCCGGCTATCAGCACCAAATCAGCGGGCGTGGCCACTTTTATGGCCAGGCGAATAGCTTTGGCGCGGTCGCTTTCCACTATGTAGCCGTCTTCGCGGCCGGAGCTCTTAGGTTTGCCGCCGGCGAGCACCCCGGGCATGATCATATCAATGATCTTTTGCGGATCTTCGGTGCGCGGATTATCAGAGGTCACCACGGCCAAATCGGCTTTTTCGGCCACTTCGCGGCCCATAATGGGCCTCTTGGTATTGTCGCGATCGCCGCCGCAGCCAAAGACGCAAATAAGGCGCCTCGGATTAAGGCTTTTCACACAAGCCAGAGCTCTGGCCAGAGCATCGGGAGTATGAGCATAATCAACCAAAACCGTAGGCTGCTTTAAGCCTTCTAATCTAACTTGCTCCAGGCGCCCGGGCACCAAAGAAAGAGCGTTTATGCCCCGGCTAATCTCAGCCGGAGTAAAACCGGCTTCATAAGCTAAAGCACTGGCCATTAAAATATTATCGAGATTAAATTGGCCCATCAGCGGCGAATCTATCTCAATTTTTTCATTATTTATAAAAACAGGCCCTTTAATGCCCCTAATGGAGAGCTCCATAGCGCCGGCATGAACAGCAGCTCTCTTATCGAGAGCGCTAACAGTCAAAAGGCCCTCTTTTAATTCTTCTGCCAGGCGGCGGCCGTGGGCATCATCAATATTTACGGCGGCGTTTTTGGGAGCCAGCTCGGTAAAAAGGCGCTTTTTGGCCTTAAAATAGCTTTCCAAATCGTGGTGATAATCGAGATGATCCTGAGTTAAATTGGAAAAGCCGGCAGCCGTAAAAGTAATGCCGTCAACGCGGTATTGATCGAGAGCATGTGAAGATACTTCCATAAAGAGGTACTCCACTCCAGCTAAAGTCATCTCAGCCAAAAGATTTTGCAAATAGTCAGCCGGCGGCGTGGTGTGGCTGGAGGGCAAATTTTCACCATTTATGCGATAAGAAACAGTGCCGATAACACCCACTTTTTTGCCGGCCGTTCTGGCAATACTTTCGAGCAAATAGGTTGTGGTGGTTTTGCCGTTGGTGCCGGTGATACCAACTACTTTCATTTTCCGCGCCGGCTGGCCGTTAAAAGCGGCAGCTGCCAAAGCAAAAGCCCGGCGGATATTCTTTACTTTTATGAGCGGCCCGGTCGATCCTTTGTAAGCGGAATCGCTACTTATAACCGCCGCAGCGGCCCCGGCCTGAAAAGCCTTTTCGATAAAAGCTTCGCCGTTTATCGCTGTACCAGGCAGTGCAAAAAAGAGAGAGCCGGGCACTACCTGGCGGGAATCGCCGGTAACCAGAGTAATAGCCTTGCTATCAGGCAAAATGCTAGTAAGTTCATCTTTATCAATAAGATCTTTTAATTTCATAGTGCTTGCCATTTTATTTTTTAATTCCTGTTATTATCCGGCGCCGGTTCGCAATAAAGCACCACATTTTTTATACCTGCCAGCGGCGTACCCGCTGCCGGTTCCTGCTTTACCACCAGGCCGCTGCCGTTTATCTGCACCGTCGTCTTGGGCGGCAAAATTTTACTTAAGGAAACTAAAGCGGTATGCGCCGATTGTTTATTTAGAGAGGGCAATTGCCCTTTTTGCACCGGGACTTCCGGCTCTTCCTCAATTTCCAGCTGAATAGGCGCATCGCGCTCGGAGAGAGAGCGGCTCAATTTAGCAATGGCTCTTTTCATGCTCATATTGCGGGTAGCCGGCACCAAAAGAGCTTTTAGAGAAGCTTCGGCCACTTCTTTAAAGACAGGTGCCGAAACAGTGCCGCCCTGGTGCTCCCCCTGAGGCTCGTCAATATTGACAATTATGGCCACTTGCGGGTTTTCTATCGGGGCAAAGCCGGCAAAAAGCGCCATATAAAGCTCTTGCGAATAACCGCCGGCCGGATCGGATTTTTGCGCCGTACCGGTTTTGCCGGCCGAGCTGTATTCGGCTAGCGCTGCCCGCCGCCCGGTACCGCGCTGCACCACTTCGCCGAGCATTTTTTGCAATTTCTTAGCATTTGCCTTGGAGATAACCTGGCGTCCCTCAGCTACTTTTTCCCCTTTGATAATTTTTGGAGGATTATAATAACCGTCGTTAGCAATAGCGGCATAGGCCATCGCCAGTTGTAAAGTGGTCACAGCCACGCCCTGACCGAAACTGATATTGGCAAATTGGATATCGGCCCATTTATCCGGCCGCGACAAAATACCGCCTATTTCACCTTGCAAATTAATGCCGGTTTTAGCTCCAAAGCCTAATTTTTTGAGTATTTTGTAAAACTCATCGCGCCCTACGGTCATGGCCATAGTGGCCGCGCCAACATTGCTGGAATAAACCAGCACATCGGTGGCAGTCATGTTTTTATGCGGGTGCAAATCCTTTACCCAATAATGATTAACCCGCATGGGCGTTGGATCGGAGAGCATCACCCTGTCCGGATCGAGATGGGGATCTTTTTCCAAAAAAGCCGCCGCCGAAAATGTTTTAAAAACAGAGCCGGGCTCAAAAACATCGGTAATAGCCTTGTTACGCCGAGCTGCAGTCGGCACATCGCCCGGATTATTGGGATCATAGCTGGGCGCATTGGCCATAGCCAGAATTTCGCCGCTTTTTACATCCACCACCACCACGCTGCCACCCAAGGCGCCGGAACTATCAACCGCTTTATTCAGAGCTTCTTCGGCCGCATGCTGAATAGTGGCGTCTATAGTGAGAGTAAGGGGCTCGCCGTCCAGCTTGCTATCAATGTCATCCTGAGCACTGCGCACCAGGCGACCTTTGCCATCGCGCATAACTTCGAGAGTTTTTTTCTTGGCCGTAAGTTTACTGTTAAAGCGCTTTTCCACCCCTTCAAGGCCGTTATTATCAATATCCACAAAGCCTAAAATATGGCTGGCCATCTTCTTTTTAGGATAAAAACGCTTGCCTTCCTTAATAGTGCCAATGCCGCGTATTTTTAGATTTTGCACCCGCCGCGCCGTATCTTCATCAACATGACGCTTAATCCAAACAAAGCCTAAATCTTTGGCTAACTTATTGAAAATATAACGATTATCCATATCAAGAACATTAGCCAGCTGCTTAGCTGCTTCGCGGGGTTTACCGATAGAAGAAGGGTCGGCATAAACAGAATCAACCTGCGTAGAAATAGCTAAAAGCGTATTGTTGCGGTCATAAATACGCCCGCGGGCGCCGTTTAATTCCATTTGGCGTTTTTGCTGCTGGGCGGCCATTTGGCGCAAAGAACTGCTCTCAAAAATTTGGATGCGGGTTAAGCGCACGGTGACAATAATAAAAGCGAGAGCCAGGAGAAGAGCCATGAGCAGAACACGGCGCAAAAAGAGCAGCGTTTTAGCGCTATCTTCGCCAATTGTTATGCTATCAGGCCGTTTCATGGTTCAAGCTCCGGCAGAACATCTGGTGCTGCGGTTTTAGTTTTTTGCCCCTCTTTAGCCATTTTACCGTCACTTTTGATAATCTGATCGGCCCGGGGCGGCTCCATGTGATGGATACGTAAGGCGGCGGTTTTAAGGCGATCCGGGTCCCTATATTCTTCTATTTCCCGCTCCAAACCGGTGCGGGTAAGCAAAAGTTCATGGCGCTCTTTGAGTAAATCACTGGCCTCATATTCCAAAGACATTATGCGATAATGCACCCAAACCCGAGCCACCAGGACCGAGCCGATAATGGCAAAGAAAAAGAGCGGCACCAAAAGCTCAGCTAAAACATACCAGCGACTTTTGGCAGGAGAAAGCGAGCTCATGGCACCTCCCTCAGCATTTCTACCGCTCTTAGCGTCGCCGAACGGGCCCGATGGTTATTAAGAAGCTCTTCCTCGCCGGGCAAAATGCCTTTTTTGGTTAAAAGACGGGCCATAGGCTTACCGCCGCAGGTACAAACCGGCTGTTTTGGCGGGCAGGTACAATTCACTGTTAATCTTCTAAGTCCTTGCTTTACATGACGATCTTCCAGTGAATGAAAGCTGATAACCGCCAGGCGCCCACCTATTTTTAAACAGCTTGGGGCCTTAGCCAATAGAGTATCAATGGCCTCCAGTTCACCATTTACCGCCATTCTAAGGGCCAAAAAAATGCGCTTTGTCGGATCTTTTTTTCCTGGGTGCGGCATAGATATTTTTTGTATAAGTTCAGCCAGTTCGCCGGTTGTAAGCTCCGGACGCTCGCCAGCCAGTTTTTTCATTTCTCTGGCTAAAAGCCGGGCCTCGCGCGGCTTTTCATCAACAGCCATAAAAAGCGTGGCCAATTGATATTCATCAATGGTGCGCAATAAATCGGCCGCGCTCATAGCGGCATCCGGCCCCATGCGCATATCCAAAAAACCGTTATTTTTGGCTGAAAAGCCCCGCTCTTCGGCCAAGAGCTGGTGAGTAGAAACACCGAGATCGGCTAAAATTCCATCCACTTTAAGGATATTCATAGCCGCTAAATGCTCTTTTAGAGAGCTGAAATTATCATTCACCAAAGTGAGGCGTCCGGCGGAATTATTTAATAAATCCTGGCCATGCGCTATGGCCTCCGGATCGCGATCAAAAGCGATAAGCCGCCCATCAGGGCCAAGTTTTTCCAGTATCGCCGCGCTATGACCGCCGCCGCCGAAAGTGGCATCGACATATATACCACTGGGCTTTATGGCCAATATGTCCACTGCTTCCCGCAGCAACACAGAGGTATGGGCGGTATATTCTTCCATCTTAGAGTCCCAGAGCTGTCAAATCATCCAAAAGTTCCAGCGCATCACGCTGAGCAGTGCGCCACGACTCATAAGCAGCTTTATTCCAGAGCTCTAAATTATCGATCATCCCCACCCATAGAACTTCTTTTTCCAAAGAGGCATGGGCGCGGTGCGTCATGGGGATAATAAGCCGCCCGTGGCTATCAAGGGAACACTCCATGGCTGGGGCCACAAAAAAGCGTTTTAAAAGAGTAATACGCTTATCAAATTGCGGCTTTTCACTGATTTTGGTAAGCAGTTTTTGCCAAGTGGAGAGAGGATAAAGTTGCAAACAGGGATCGCTGTAATGAGTAGTAATAATAACGCTCTCGGAGCCATCTTGCTGGCAGAGCTCACGCAGACGGGCCGGCAGGCTGATGCGCCCCTTTTCGTCTATTGTATGCTCATAAATACCACTAAACATGACTTCCCCGCCACCGGCCGTTTAGGATCCACTTTGATCCACTTTTTGGGAATATATACCACTCACAACCAGCGTCAAGGGCAAAATTAAGGAGCGCAGGGGAGAAAACGCTTCCGTTCTCATAAAGCCCGCCGCAGGCGGGCGATCGCGCAAATTTTCCAAAAATTTTCCAGGCCAACCTGCATATTGCTCTTGAAAAGGCATAATATAAAAGCTAGCCTGTATATTAGGTCTTGAAAAGACCTAAGCGCGAAAATCGGTTCGCCTTTCCAAGTTTGAGGTGCAGAATGAAACTTTCCCCCCGCCTGATTCTTGCTCCCTCCCTTATTGCCTTAAGCATGCTTACAGGTTGCCCGGATAAGCCTTTGCCACCCAGTGATACCGGGCAGCTCGGTGACCAGTGCGATGCGGAGCATGACTGTATGCCCGGCCTAATATGCGAAAACGGCCTGTGCAGAAAAGTCTGTCTTGATAACAGCGATTGCCCGGAAAATTCCGCTTGCCAGAATGGCCGCTGTGTCAAAAACACTACCGCCGCCCCGCGCAAAGAAGGCGAAAGTTGTAACGATAACCAACTCTGCGCCACCGGACTCGATTGCCAAAACGGCATTTGCAAAAAGCCCTGCACCGGTAAAAACGATTGCCTGGATGGCGAAATATGCCAAAACGGCAAGTGCATTCCGGAAGAAAAGCTCCCCGAGCGCGGCGAGCCCTGCACCGCTCAGGGAAAGTGTAAAGCCGGACTTACCTGTATTGAGCAAATATGCCAAAAAGAGTGCACTCTCGATGAGGATTGCGGCGACCCGGCGCTA
>JAEEGL010991386.1_pt1 | contig 34511 bp, 27 predicted proteins | sample 9134231 | NCBI WGS metagenome assembly JAEEGL01 (sample SAMN16246548, study PRJNA631951) | gut metagenome | biome: gut microbiome; feature: rumen; material: fiber-attached | host: Bos | place: Iran: Karaj | collected 2018-10
CAATGAGTTCCGCATGGAGCGTCAGCAGATATTCATGAATGCCTGGATGGATCAGGCAAATCAACGGATGGATTCTGATTCCGGTTTTGCGCTAGGGCTCGTTTTATCGCTTTCGGATTATATGACCAGTGATTTGTCTGCAAATAGCCTATCTGATCTTGCTAACCAGCTTAAGGAATATAAGAACCTTGGTACCGTGAAGACAGTTGGAGAGACATTACTTGAAAATGAGGCTAAAATAAGCGCATTCCGTGAGTATTATGTTGATCAGGATGACCTTGAACGTAAGGTAATAGAGCTTTTCTACGAGGAGAAACCTACCGGTTCTGAAGGTTAATTCTTTGATTTTATCAAATTGCCTCATAACATGATGCTGTGGGGCAGTTTAAATTGTCAAATAATCAGAGTTTTTTTAATAAATATTTGCTCTTGTATGTTAAAATAATTTGGGCTGCCGAGGGTAGTTTTGTTTTTTGTGGTTGAATGATCGTCGTCTCCGTGCGCGTCATGAGGCCTCAGATATCATGAAATTAATGCGAAGTTCTGGGTCTTCGTATGGCGCAGCCTACATAAAATTTTCTTTTTTCGCTTTCCTAGAAAAGAGGTTTATGGATAATGGTACAACTGAGAACAATGCTTCCAAAAAGGAGCATAAGTATCACCTGAGTTTTAAGTCATGGTTTAGCAGAGCACTGATAATACTGGTCTGTGACGTATTATCCACGTTCTTTGCTTTCTTTATGGCTCTCTACATCAGATATGAGTTCAGATTCAAGGACATCGATCCGATGTACCTTGAATGGATGATGTATCTTGTACCGCTTTGGTGTCTGTTTACTTTTGTTGTATTCTACGGAATGCGTCTGTATCACAGTATATGGACATATTTCTCTCTTGAAGAAGCAATAAGAGTAGTTGAATCCTATCTCATATTAGCTCCTTTATTCGTTCTTTCTTCCTGGATTCTTCATATGAGGATGCCTGTAACGTTCTATGTATTCGGAACGTTATCGGCGATGTCTCTTCATATCTTTATCAGATTCTCCTACAGGATCCTTAGAAGATTTCTCAAAACAACTGAATCTATCAGGAATCTTGACAGCAAGAAAACGCATAATGTCATGATCATCGGCGGCGGTAATTCCGGAAGCGTCCTTATCAAGGAACTTAAGAATTATCCTGACGCTAACCAGATCCCTGTATGTATCATCGACGATAATCCAGCAAAGTGGGGAAGATCCCTTTATGGCGTACCGATCGTCGGCGGCAAGGATGACATCATCACTAAAGCTGCCGAATTCGATATCGATACCATTATCTATGCTATTCCATCTGTTTCCGGTGTAGTAAAGAAAGAATATCTTGATATTGCAAAAGAGACCGGTTGTAAGCTCAGGACGATTCCCGGCATCGACCAGCTCGCTAACGGTCAGGTAAGCGTCTCACAGATCAAGGAAGTCGAACTTGTTGACCTTCTCGGCAGAGATCCGATCACAGTAGATAACGGCGAAGTCTTCGAGATGATCAAAGGAAAGACTATCCTTGTAACAGGCGGTGGCGGATCGATCGGTTCAGAGCTTTGCCGTCAAATTGCTTCTCATAATCCTAAGCAGCTCATTATCTTCGATATCTATGAGAATAATGCTTATGAGATCCAGCAGGAGCTCCTTCGTAAGTATAAAGATTCACTTAATCTTGTTACCCTTATCGGTTCTGTTAGAAATACACACAGGATCAATACTGTAATGCAGAAGTATAAGCCGGATATCGTCTTCCACGCTGCTGCACATAAGCATGTTCCTCTTATGGAAGACAGCCCGAACGAAGCTATCAAGAACAACGTAATGGGAACATATAAGACTGCAAAGGCAGCTGCTGAAGCCGGAGTAAGTAAGTTCGTTCTTATCTCTACTGATAAAGCTGTTAACCCGACAAACATCATGGGTGCCACAAAGCGTATCTGTGAGATGGTCGTTCAGATGATGGAAAGGCAGTATCCTGATACAACATTTGTAGCAGTAAGATTCGGTAACGTATTGGGTTCCAATGGTTCTGTTATTCCTCTCTTCAAGAAGCAGATCGCAGAAGGCGGACCTGTTACAGTCACACATAAAGATATAACTCGTTTCTTCATGACGATACCTGAAGCCGTATCCCTTGTCCTTCAGGCTTCTTACTATGCCTGGGGAGGTGAGATCTTCGTACTTGATATGGGTGAGCCTGTAAGGATCGATGACATGGCAAGAAACCTCATAAAGCTCTCAGGCTTAAGACCTGATGTCGATATCAAGATCGAATACACAGGCTTAAGACCCGGTGAGAAACTCTACGAAGAAAAGCTCATGGCTGAAGAAGGCATGAAGACTACTAAGAATAAGCTCATCTTCATCGGAAAGCCCATCGAGATGGACGACGTCGAGTTCAAGAAAAAGCTTGGAAGGCTTGATGACGACAGCCAGGAAGACGATGAGAATATCAGGCAATATGTTATGGATATCGTGCCGACGTATCATCCTACGAAATATGAATAATAAGGAATTTATCTCATGATTGACATTAGTAAAGATCCCAGATTTAAAGGAATAGTTCCTTTTGAAAAGAAAGTATGGTTAGCATCTCCGACTATGCATGGTGATGAGCAGCATTGGGTTGACGATGCAATCCAGACAAACTGGGTATCAACAGTTGGCGCTAACATAAATGAAGTTGAGCGTATCTGTGCTGAAAAGATCGGACGTAAACATGCTATAGCGCTTTCTGCAGGAACAGCTGCTCTGCATTTAGCTCTTAAGCTTGCAGGAGAACGTATTTATGGTCAGCCAAAGGTAGGTCATGGAACTCTTGAAGGACGCAAAGTATTCTGTTCTGATGTTACCTTCGATGCTACAGTTAACCCTGTTGCTTATGAGGGTGGAGAAGCCGTATTTATCGATACAGAATATGATACATGGAATATGGATCCGGAAGCTTTAAAGAAAGCTTTTGAGTTATATCCTGATGTTAAGATCGTTGTTCTAGTTCATCTTTATGGAACACCTGCTAAATTCAATGAGATCAGAGCTATATGCGATCAGCATGGTGCACTTATAGTTGAAGATGCTGCTGAATCATTTGGAGCTTCCTATAATGGAATCCAGACAGGAGCATTAGGCGATATCAGTATCATCTCTTTTAATGGAAATAAGATCATTACCGGTTCTGCCGGCGGTATGCTTCTTACAGATGTTGAAGAGGAAGCTAATAAAGCACGCAAATGGTCAACTCAGTCAAGAGAAGATGCTTCGTGGTATCAGCATGAAGAATTGGGCTACAACTATAGAATGAGCAATATTGTTGCAGGTGTAGTTAGAGGCCAGCTTCCTTATCTTGAGGAACATATTGCTCAAAAAAAAGCTATCTATGAAAGATATAAAGAAGGTCTCAAAGATCTTCCCGTAACGCTGAATCATTTTGATGAGAATAAAAGCAAGCCTAACTATTGGCTCTCATGCCTTATCATCGATAAGGATGCAATGTGCAAGCAGGTAAGAGGAGAGAAGGATGCTCTTTATATCTCTGAAAAGGGTAAGAGTTGTCCTACAGAGATCCTTGAAGCTATTGCAGCTATAAATGCAGAAGGAAGACCTATCTGGAAACCCATGCATATGCAGCCTATTTACCGTATGCATTCATTCGTTACCGCTAATGGCAACGGCAGAGCAAGAAGTAATGCTTACATTAAAGAAAACGGAATGATTGATGTTGGTGCAGATATCTTCGAAAGAGGCTTGTGCTTGCCGAGTGATAATAAGATGATTGTGGATGAACAGAATCAGATTATTGATATTATACATAAGCTTTTTCGTTGAATTCTTCAAGGTTAAAGTGAAGACAGAGGATAATAGATGATAGTATTATGGATTATTATCGGAATAGTAGCTGTTGCGTTTTTGGTTGGCATTATTGCTGTAATAGCAGACTTAGTTAAACCGAAAAATAAACATAAGCCTTTTGGCCCATATGAGAGGTTCGTGAAGAGAGGTCTTGATGCTTTTCTTGCTACTGGAGCGTTTATCGCATTTTCACCTATTCTATTCATTACAGCAATTGCTGTACGTATAAAACTCGGGGCTCCTGTTATCTTCACACAAGACAGACCTGGGATAAATGAAATGATTTTCAGACTTTATAAATTTCGTTCTATGACTAACGAAAAGGATGAGAATGGTAAGTTGTGTTCAGATGATGTTCGACTTACAAAATTTGGTCGTTTTCTTCGTTCAACTTCGCTTGATGAATTGCCGGAACTTCTGAACATCATAAAGGGTGATATGGCTGTCGTGGGACCACGTCCTCTATTGACTGAATATATCCCATATTACACTGAAGAAGAACATCATCGACACGATGTAAGACCAGGACTAACAGGCTTAGCACAGGTTAACGGAAGAAATAATATTAGTTGGGATCAGAAGCTCTCATTTGATGTTCAATATGTTTCCAGAATTACGTTTTTAGGAGATGCAAAAATCGTTGTTAATACGTTTGTGAAGACTGTAAAACGGTCAGATATACAAGTTGGTTCTGAATTCAAAGCTGGTAAGTTTATTGATCAAAGAATTGAAAGATTGGAGAAAGACAGTGCAAAAAAAGGTTGATTTAGTCTCGCTCCGAGATTTTACTGAGGATGATATAAAACTGAAAATTGAGTGGATAAATAATCCAAACAATAATCAATATCTTCATTATGATATTCCACTCGAATATAATAAAACTCTCAATTGGTTTCAGCAAAAAGATAATGCTCATAGAGTGGATTGTATCATCGAATACGATGGGTTACCGATAGGGGTTATTGGACTCTTAGCAATTGATAATATAAATTGTAAGGCTGAGTATTACATAACAATTGGTAATACATCATATCAAAATAAAGGTATTGCAACTAAAGCAACAATGTTGATTTTGGAATATGCATTTTTGGATTTGAATCTAAACAAGGTATACCTGACAGTTGATGCTGATAATGTGAAGGCTTGTAAGCTTTACGAACGAGTCGGAATGACTTGCGAAGGTATATTTCGAGAAGATTTATTAAGACATGGTCAGCTAATAGATCGTAGGAGATATGCAATTTTGAAGAATACTTGGGATTTGGGTTGGCGCGATGAAAAACATTAATATTTTAATTCTTGCTGCTGGTACACGGAATAAAATAGTACAGTATTTTAAAAATACTTTTGAAGGTGTAGGAAAGATTATTGCAACTGACGCCAGTGAATTAGGTCCAGCTATTTATGATGCCGATAAATATTATATTGTTCCGCCAATCAATGAGCCTGGCTATATAGATATTATCTTGAATATCTGTAAGAAAGAACATATATGTGGCGTGTTGAGCCTTATTGATCCTGAATTGTCGCTTCTTGCTGACAATAAAAATAAGTTCGATGAAATAGGCGTTACTATTATTGGCAGTTCTTATTCGCTTTGCGAGATGGCTCTTGATAAAATGCAGATGTATGAATGGCTAAATGCACATGGATACAGATGTGCTCGATCCTGGAGAGACAAGGAAGAATTCTTCAAAGTGTTAGATGCGGGAGATGTTTCTTTTCCTGTTTTTGTAAAGCCTTACCGTGGCTCTGCATCAATAAGTATTTCTAAAGTTTTTGATAAGAATACAATTGATCTTCTTTATGAACATGAGGACGATCTTATGATTCAGGAATTTCTAAATGGTCAGGAGATAGGAGCAGATGTGTATATTGACATGATCTCTGGTAAGGTTGTTTCTATATTTACTAAGAAAAAGATTAAGATGCGTGCTGGTGAGACTGACAAGGCTGTTAGCTTTAAGGATCCTATGCTATTTGATTTGATAGAAAAGTTTGTTCTTGAAGCTGGATATAGAGGTCAGATTGATATAGATATATTCGATTTAAACGGACAGTATTACATTAGTGAGGTTAATCCGCGTTTTGGTGGGGGGTATCCACATGCTTTTGAATGTGGTGTAAATCATATGAAGCTAATTCAAAATAATCTGAATGGCGTGGTTAACGAGAAAAACATAGGTGCTTATGATGAGGGCATCTATATGATGAAATATAACGAAGTAAAGATTGTAAAGATTTGATTTAGATTTAGGAGTTTTAACTATACATTTCATTTTTTGTTTATTTGATTAAGGTGGTTCTGGTGCTTAAGATTATATATATAACGACTATTGGAAGAACAATGTTTTTCTTCAAAGATATTATAAAAGAACTATTATCTCGAGGAGATGTAGTTGACATTGCAACAAACGAAGGTAATGGAAATAGTCCTGTTCCGGAAATATATAAAACTATGAATTGTAATGTGTTTCCTATAACATGTGAACGTACACCGTTTTCATTAAACAACTTTAAAGCAATAAAAATGATCCAACATATTGTTTCTGCTGGTGAGTATTCTATAGTACATTGTCATACACCAATTGCTGCTGCTTGTACTCGTATTGCTTGTCGAAAGTTACGTAAAAATAAATTAAGAGTTTTTTATACAGCACATGGTTTTCATTTTTATAAAGGTGCACCAATCATAAATTGGTTAATTTATTATCCTATAGAGTGGTTCTGTTCATTTCTTACAGACGATTTAATTACTATTAATACAGAAGATTATCAGATTGCAAAAAATAAATTTCACGCAGAAAAAACACATTATATTCCTGGCGTTGGCGTTGATTCTAGTAGGTTTGCAGATGAAAAGACTGAAACGAAAATTCGAGAAGAGTTTTCTATTTCAAATGATGATTTTTGTTTACTTTCAGTAGGCGAGTTAAATGATAATAAAAACCATATTAATGTTATTAAAGCGTTGAAGGGGTTAGAGAATGTTACATATATAATTGTAGGACAAGGCAAAAATACTAATGTACTTAAAGAAGAAGCAGAAAAAAGTAATGTAAAACTTGTTCTTGCAGGGTTTAGAACTGATGTGTCCAGATTTTATAAAGGCGCTGATTGTTATATATTGCCGTCTCATAGAGAAGGATTAAATGTTAGCTTAATGGAAGCAATGGGTAGTTCCTTGCCATGTCTAGCAAGTGATATTAGAGGTAATAGGGATTTAATTGATCCAAATGGAGGTTTATTGTTTGATCAAAAATCGATCAGTAGTATTGCTGATAGCATAAAGTCAATAATGAACTTAGATTCTGATAAAAAAAGATTATTAGGTGAATATAATATAAATAAAATAAAGAGTTTTGAAAGCAATGTAATCAACCATCAAATTCTTGATCTTTACGATAGCTAAATATATTGATGAATTTGCATTCTTAGTGTGTGATATAAAGAAAGGATAAATGTTTGAATGAAGATTTTACATATCCTTAATTCATCATCTTTTTCCGGTGCAGAAAATGTAGTTTGCCAGATTATAAAGATGTACAAGAATACTGATTTTACGATGGCTTATTGTAGTCGTGATGGTAAAATTCGTGATGTGTTGAAAGAAAAGAATATTGATTTTCAACCGATATCAAATATGAGTGTGGGTGAAATCGATAGAATCATTGAAGAATATAAGCCTGATGTATTGCATGCTCATGATATGAGAGCTGCTTATATATCAAGCAAAAATCGCCATAAAATTCCTGTGGTTTGTCATATTCATAATAACGCATTTGATTCAAGGAGAATATCAAAAAAATCAGTTGCTTTTTTATTAGCCTCTTTTCGTATTAGTCATATTTTTTGGGTTTCTGATGAATCTATGAAACAATATATATTTTCTAAATATGTTAAAAAGAAGAGCTCAGTCTTACATAATATTATTGATGTGGATTCTTTGTTAAGCAAAGTGAATGAAGACAAAACAACATATAGCAATGATTTAGTTTACGTCGGAAGATTATCGGAAGAAAAGAATCCTATGAGATTGCTTGAAATAGTTTCCGAAATAAAGAAATCAAAGTATGATATTTCTTTATCTGTTGTAGGTGATGGAATTTATAAAGAAATAATGGAGAAGGAAGTTATTGATAAAGGCTTAACAAGCAATGTTATTTTTTATGGTTTTTTAAATAATCCGTATAAGTTGGTTAAAGATTCTTCCATCATGATTATGACTTCAATTCGAGAAGGATTACCAATGTGCATCTTAGAAGCTTTGTCACTTGGTACTCCAGTAATTAGCACTCCTGTCGGTGCTATTAAAGATATTATTACTGATGGCACAAATGGTTTTTTGTGTAATGAGAATTCAGAATTCTCAAATAGAATAATTGAGATCCTAAATAATGATCAGAAACATGTTTCTATGTCATTGCAAGCAGCTAGTTTTGCTAAGCAATATAATGATAAATCATCTTTTATGTCATCTCTGTCAAATGTATATATCGAAGCGGTAAAGAGTTAATAATTTATTCTGCTAGATTAGTATATATAGGTCTAATTTACGCGTATTTATATAAACTAATAATCGCGAATTTTATAATGTTGTACATTGGAATTTAGTTTATGATTGTGATTTTTACTTCAGTAGAAAATGGTGGAATAGCTCAATTTACTATAAAAGTGCTTGAAGTGTTGAGTGATTTAGGTTATGAATGTGTTTGCTTCATGCCAAGTTCAAGACATATATATATCCCCGAAAAGTATAAGAATAGTATTGAATCATATAATAGATTTAAGGTTATATCCTCTCGTAGTAAAGCAATTATAGAACTTAAAGAAAGAATTATGGATTTTAATCCAGATGCAATTTTCTATTGTGATAATGCTGTTATTTCAGATCAAATATGTAATAGTATTGCAGGAGTTAATCAGTGGTTAACTATTCATGATGTTAATTTCCACCCATCATATAACTCGAGTTTAAAGAGATATTTACATGACCTTTATAATAGCTTTTGCACTTCAAAAGCAATAAAAAAAGCATATAGAATAGTTTTATTATCTCCTTATAGTAAAACCTTATTTGATAAGAAATATTCATTTGCTAATAAATCCGTTCTTTTAAATTTAGGTGCACATATACCTAATTGTAATAGTCAGCCTTTATCTGAATTAGTTAATGTTTCTGATTACTTTATGTTCTTTGGTAGAATTGATCGTTATAAGGGATTAAGCACATTGCTTAAAGCATATAACGCATACAAATTAACTAAACATAAACTTGTAATTGCCGGTTCTGGTGTTCTTACTGATGATGAACAAGAAATGGTATCTAATAATAAGAATATAGTTTTAATTAATCGATTTATTGAAGATGAAGAAATGATATATTTGTTTAAAAATGCTCGTGCGCTGATTTTACCTTATATTGAAGCTAGTCAAAGCGGTATTATACCAATAGCATATTTTTTTGGATTACCCGTAATTGTTTCTAATGTAGAGGGATTAACGCAGTATGTTGAAAACAGAGTTACAGGTGTTATTTGTAATTCTGAAAATGAATATTCAAAAGCAATGGAAATGCTTGAGTCTAATTCTGTGCTTGCACAATATAAAAAGAACTGTGAGATTTATTATTCTAAAGTGTTTGACTGGAATAAGAATTTTGAGCGCTTATTTGGGGATAATAGTTTATGATTATTAAAACTATAAAAATATCATATGTTGAAATATTCTCTTTTCTATGTTTGTGGTATTTTTATTTTTCCTCTTCTTTTACTTTACGACCATTTCCACAATTGTTTTGGCTTATAAGCATAATTATTGTGATAGTTTTTGCAATAATAAAAAAGCATCTTCTTAATCGTTTAGAACAATTATTTTTGTTAAGTCTTTTCTTATTATTCTCTTTTTCATTAGCAAGTGTTGATGCTTTTCATAGTATATATGTCATAATAAACTATTTTATATACATATTTGTTGCTATTTTTCTTGTGAATAATTGTTCAGGAAAAGTAATCATTAACCAGATTATGTTTTTTTCATGTATTCATCTGTTTTGTACATTATTGGAGGTTGTTTTTCCCAATATATATTCATCAGTTGTGTTACCATTACTACCCGGTGGTGTTCAAGGCGAGATTATCGACCAGATGAATTGGAATAGAGCTTATTACGGTTTTACTGTGCAAACAAGTATAAATGCAATGTATCTATCAATTGGTGCTGTTTTATGTGCGGTAAAGATCTCTAAAGATAATAAACGAATTACTAATATTGTTTTGGTTGTATTAGTTTTATTATTTGTCATAGCCACTTTTTTTACTGTTAGAAGAGGATCATCTGCCGCTTTATTGTTTATCTTATTGCTTATATATTTCAGAAATAAATCTAATTTGTTTACAAAAATACTATTGATAGTATCAGGCATTGTAATGTTGTTTCTTGTCGGTGTAAACAATATTCCTGGAATAAAGGGTCTATTTGATAAAGCATCTAATTTATCTTCAAGTGGCAACGCGTTGAATGGTAGAAATCAAGTGTTTAATGTTGCTTTAGCAGCTATTCAACAACGACCGTTTTTGGGGTTTGGGGGAGGAATGCTAGAGGTTGCTACCGGAAGATCATTTATGGAAAACTCTTATTTATCTATTATTGTTCAATGGGGAGTAATTGGAGCAATTGCTTTTTTTGCGCCATATGTTTATTTGTTTAAAACATGTATATACAAACTAAAGAATAATATGACAGATTGTCTTACGAAATTTTCTTTCTATATCGCATTGTTAGCTATTCTTATGAGCCTGGTAGAAGATTATTTTGGTGCGCCAATCAATATATTTATTATATTATTGATTTCTTTGTTATATAAACAAAAAAGCACAATATGAATTAATTTATAATGAAATATTTATAATTTATTTAATGTATTAACATTCCTGATAAATCATGACACATACTTCAAAAAGAATTGAAATCATTTCTTCATTTTTATTGTCTTTGTTGGCAATGATAATTAATTATGCAATTCAATTATTATTAACTCCATATATTACAAATCATTTAGGTACTGATGCATATGGTTTTGTTTCTCTTGCAAAAACCATTTCAAATTATGGAATAGTAATAACTTCATGCTTAAATGCATATGCTTCAAGATTTATAACTGTTGAATACTGCAAAGATAATAAAAACAAATCAAATGCTTATTATAGTTCTGTAGTAATAGCTAATTTTGTTCTGCTTTTACTTGTCTTAGTTTTTGATGTTATATTTACAATCAAATTAGAATGGTTTCTCAATATACCAAACGAATTATTATATGATGTGAAGAATCTATTCTTTTTAGATATTCTCAATTATATGGTTTTGGCTTTGGGTAACACCTTTTCAGTTTATGCTTATGTAAAAAACAAACTATCAAGACTTAATACTGTTAGAATTATTAGTTATACAGTTGAAGCAATAATACTATTTATTCTAATGGTTAGATTTGAACCACAGTTATTTTATGTTGGTATAGCACTCATCGTTTCTTCTAGTACATTGTTTTTCCTTAATTTTGGTTTATCAAAGAAATATATATCTGATCTTGAGATTAGTTGTAAGCATTTTTCGTTTAAAGCAGTTGGGGAATTAATTGGCGCTGGCATATGGAGTTCAATTAATCAAATGGGCAATCTTTTGAATTCCGGCTTGGATTTATTGGTAAGTAACCTGATGTTGTCTGCAGTCGCGATGGGTGAACTGTCTATCGTAAAGACCGTGTCAACTATTTTATCTACGCTGGCTCAGTTATTTAGCAGCCCATTTCAACCGTTATTATTGAAATCTTATTCTAGAAATGATAAAGAAGAAGTAGTTTCGACTTTAAATAAACAAATAAATATTAATGGATTTATTGTATGTGTTGTTTTGGCTGGAGTTATAGGCGTAGGCAAAAGTTATTTTAGATTATGGACTCCAAACGAAAATGTTGAATTATTATATGGAATTGCAATTGTAACGGCTGTCGGGTTTGTCTTCGAAGGCATGGCTACTCCTCTTTTTTATACTTACACATTAACATTACACAATAGAATTCCATGCGTAGTTACAGTTATAAGTGGCTTTTTAAATGTTGTCGGAATGTATTTCTTGTTGAAATTTACGAGTATAGGGTTATATGGTGTTGTAGGGACTACTTCGGTATTAGGAATGATAACTTTTGGTATTTTTACTCCAATCTATTCATCTCATTGTTTAGGTGTTAAGCGTTATGTCTTTTTTCCGGCTATGATTAAAATCCTTATATGTTCAATAGTTTTGAGTTTATTTACTTGCATTATTAGGTTTGATAATTATGCTACTACTTGGTTTAGGTTCGTGATTATTTCTTTTTTGATATGCTCTCTTTCTGCTATTACATATTTCTTTATTGTGTTATCAAATAGCGACAAGGTTAGAGTATTAAAATACGTAAAGAATTTATTTATTCGTTAATAAAATTAATGAATCCATGAAAGTCTTTTTATATTGTTATAGAGCAGTAAGGTAATATGATTTATAGATTATCTTAAGTTGAGGTGTAAATATGATTATAACTAAAACTCCGTTTAGAATGTCATTTTTTGGTGGCGGAACTGATATGGAAAGCTTTTTCAAAGAATATGGTGGTGCAGTACTTTCAACCACTTTTGATAAGTATTGTTACGTTAATGTACGTCATCTTCCTAGATTTTTTGATTACTCTACAGAACTTGCTTATAGTAAGACTGAACGCGTAACTGATGTTGAACAGATACAACATCCAGCTATTCGTAATGCTATGAAAATGCTTGACATGTACGAGATCCGTTTAACATATGAAGCGGATCTTCCAGCCCGTTCTGGTCTTGGTACATCATCATCATTTGCTGTAGGTATGCTCAACGCATTCTATGCGCTTAAAGGTAAGTATGCTGATAAGAAGAAGTTGGCTGATGAAGCTATCTATTTGGAACGTGTGCTTTGTAATGAGGCTGGGGGTTGGCAGGATCAGATAGCTGCTTCGTTTGGAGGAATGAATCGTATTGATTTTAATATGGATGGAACTTATGATGTTAAACCCATCATAATTCATCCAGACCGTAAAAAGCAGCTCAATGATAATCTTTTGATGTTTTTCACCGGTTTTACTCGATTTAGTTCTGACATGCAGAAGGCAAATCAAGCTGGATATGAAGAAAAAATAAATCAACTTAAACAAATGTATGCTCTTGTTGATGATGCTGAAAAAGTTCTTGAGGATAAACATTCGGATTTAGATGATTTTGGCCGTTTACTGGATGTAACTTGGAGACTGAAGCGACAGACCGGTGGAGCAATTACTACAAATAGTATTGATGATTTATATGAAAAAGGAATCAAAGCCGGCGCTTTAGGCGGTAAGCTTCTTGGCGCAGGCGGTGGTGGTTTCCTTTTGTTCTATGTACAGCCTGAAAAACAGGATGCTGTAATGAATGCTATGAAGGATCTATTGTATGTGCCTTTCAGATTTGAAGATGGTGGTACAAGCGTTATTCATTATACGCCAGAGATTTTTGAGCCGAGGGAATAATAGTGAAAACAGTATTAATGGCAGGTGGTAAAGGTACTAGAATATCTGAACTATTTCCAGATATTCCTAAGCCTTTGATTCCAATTAAAGATAAAGACGGAATTGAAAAGCCAGTTCTTGAGTGGGAAATATGTTCACTCAGAGATCAAGGTTTTACTGAAATAATCATGACGGTTTCACACATGGCTGACCAGATAATTTATTATTTTGGTGATGGAAGTCGGTTTGGTGTAAATATCCAATATTTTGTGGAAGAACAACCGCTTGGTAATGCCGGTGCATTATTTAAAATTCGCTCTTCTTTGGGTGATGAGCCATTTTTACTTTTAAACGCTGATTCTGTATTTGATATTGACTTTATTAAGTTTGTTGATTTTCATAAGAAACATGGCGGGCTAGTAACGCTATTCACTCATCCCAACAGCCATCCATTTGATAGTGGTGTTATTATTGCAGATAAGAATGAAACTGTACAACAATGGCTTACAAAAGAGGATGAAAGACCACAGTGGTATGCTAATAGAGTAAATGCTGGTTTGCATGTTATTGATCCTTGTGTATTGGACTTGGTTAAAGTTGAACCGAGTATAATTGGGACTCAAGATAATGACGGTAAAACTATAAAAGTAGATCTTGATCGACAAATTCTGAAGCCTTTATGCGGAACGGGAAAGATGTTTTGTTATGATAGTCCTGAGTACGTAAAAGATATGGGAACACCTGAGCGTTACGAAGCAGTTTGCAAGGATTTCCGAGAAGGTGTTGTTCAATCAAGAAATCTTATGAATAAACAGAAAGCTGTTTTCCTTGACAGAGACGGAACAATTAACAAATATGTGGGTTTTCTTAGAAACATTGATGATTTTGAATTGTTGCCAGGTGTTTCTAATGCAATTAAAACAATAAATAACTCAGGTTACCTTGCTATTATCGTTACTAATCAACCTGTAATTGCTCGTGGCGAAGTAACATATGAGGAATTAAATGCAATACATAATAAAATGCAAACCTTGCTTGGCAGGGAAGGAGCTTATGTTGACGCAATATATTATTGTCCTCATCACCCGCATAAAGGTTATGAAGGAGAAATACCTGAATTAAAAATTCAGTGTGAATGCCGAAAGCCAAAACCGGGAATGCTCTTAGAAGCTGCTAATGATTTTAATATAGATCTTGTTCAGTCTTGGATGGTGGGCGATGGGGAGAATGATATTAAAGCCGGAAAAGCAGCTGGTTGTAAAACAGTTTTAATTGGATCTGATAATTATTTTCAAGATGTATCGGTAAGCTCGCTTGAAGATTTTATTAAGTATTTGAAGTAGGTAAAAAAGCCTTGAAAGGGATTTGAAATGAGAGAATTAGAAGCTCGTTTACAGAAACACATTGATTTGTTGATTGACCGTTATCCTGTCTTAAATTCGGTTAAGCAGGATATTATTGATGCTTATCTTGTGATGGAAGAGTGTTATGAACATGATGGTAAACTGCTTATTGCGGGAAATGGCGGTTCTGCTGCAGATAGTGAACATATAGCAGGAGAACTGATGAAAAGATTTAAAACACCACGTCCTGTTTCATCTGATATGGCAGAAAAACTTAAATCTATAGATCCGATTCGTGGAGAGAATCTTGCTAAGAATCTCGAACGCGGATTAATGGCAATACCTCTAGTTGCTCATGAAGCACTTTCCACAGCATATATTAATGATGTAGACGGATTGGGTGTGTTTGCTCAGCAGTTATTTGGCTTTGGACGTCCGGGAGATGTTTTCCTTGGGATATCTACTTCCGGAAATAGTGATAATGTTATTTCAGCTACTGTTGTTGCAAGAGCTTTAGGAATAAAAGTAATTGGATTAACTGGCGCAAAAGGTGGAGAGTTAGCTGATGTAGCGGATGTTACCGTTAAAGTTCCTGAGACTGAAACATATATGATTCAGGAACTTCATCTTCCGGTATATCATTGCTGGTGTTTGATGCTGGAAGATAAGTTTTTTGGTTGATTTGTTAGTTTATTAAATATTTATAGATATATTGATTTTTCTAGAAATATGCTAACTGCAAATTTAATATTTCATGTATTTTGAAAATTTTAAATTTCTAGTTGTGTAAGGAACGGTTCTTGATTAACTTATGTAGTAAAGGATGAACAACCATTGATTTCTATTACATCAGAACAAGCTTGTCTTTTAGAGTTAATAAAGGCAGCACTTTTTGATAAAACGCCTTTAATACCGGACGAAGCTAATTGGCATAGCATATTTGAAGATGCGAAGGCTCAATGCATTGTGCCTTTACTTGCACCTGTTGTTCCGGTTGATCATAGGGCGGAATGGCTTTCTATTTCATATCAGAGCAAGGCTCGTTTTATGCAGATGATGCATGAACAGAATAATATAGTTAATTTATTCAGAGATAATAATATTCCATTTGCAATTCTTAAGGGTACTGCTGCTGCAATTTACTATCCAAATCCTTCATTAAGGACTTATGGCGATATCGATGTTTATTTATCTGAAAAAAACATGAATCGCGCAAGAATCTGTCTTGAAGAGAATATCTACACATATATTCATCATGAAGTTAGACATTATGAATATGAGAAAAATGGTTTTGAATTTGAATTACATTCTAGGTTTAGTAGTGAATATTATAATGATATTGAGCATATTTTATTAAATGGATTAAATAACGCTATTGAAGAAAAGATTGGTTCCTCTTCTTTTCCCGTATTACCCAAATTTGAAAACGGTTTAGTTCTTCTTGGACATATAATGATGCACCTGAAGACTTCCGGTATAGGATTTCGTCAAATAATTGATTGGATGATGTTTGTCCATAAAGAACTATATAACGATGATATATGGTTTGATAAATTTAAATCGTTAGCTGTTGAAGCAGGACTTGAAAAACTTGCTAAAACAGTAACGTTTATGTGTAAGAAATGGTTAGGTCTTCCCGATAACATCTCATGGTGTGATGATGTGAATGAAGACGTTGCAGATCAATTATTAATTCGATTGCTAATTGATGCTAACCTTGGAAGAGAAAGAGCACCGTTTGAAAATGTTAAGTATTATATAAATAACGAAGGCTTTATTAAGTATTTTTTGCGTACTGGAGTGGAGAATTGGCCATTAGCACAGAAATATAGCATCCTCAAACCCCTTGCTTTTATTTTTGGTCTGTTTAGATTGTTTTATAAAAGCACTTCCAGATTAATTAAAGGTGAGAAAGTGTTTAGGAAAGATAAACATATTATGAGCTTAGTGAAATTGATAGATAAATTGGTATAACAATCCATAATTAGACTGTTAATGCTTATATAACATTTTGAGATTCACTATTGTTGGAATTGCTGATTTCTTAAAGCTTGTCCTTTTTCTTGGTAATCTCTTACTATTACATTCAAAAAAAATAAGAAGGTATATATCTATAGATAGCTACTTAAATGATGCTATAAATATGATTACACTTCAATCGGTTATTATCTGGTTGATTGTTGCGTTTATTGTATTTGTACTTGCTATATTATTATTTCGTAACGGAAGAATTAGATTATTATCTTTTATATTTTTGCCTGTATTGGCGTTATATCTGTCTTTTGTTGCTCAGTTAACTCTATTTTCCAGAATTCCAAATAGCTATACACAATATAAGATCATGCTGTTTTGGTCATATTCTGCTATAGCTAATGGTTCTACTCATCTTATATATGAGGTGTTTTGGAATGTTATACTGTTTATTCCTATTGGAATGCTGCAAATGTTGATATTTTCATGTAAGCGAAAATGGATGATTTCAGTATTTGTTGGTTTTTTGCTTTCTTCTAGTATTGAAGTAATACAATTATTGTCTCATCGAGGTTTATTTGAGTTTGATGATATTGTACACAACACTTTGGGCGCTTTTATTGGAACGTGTTTATATGTCTTCATTAGTGTTTTGAGTAAAAAGAAAAGATCTAACATCTAAAATAAATAAGGGCAGGGTGGTGTCATATTGCCATCTGAGAATAGATAAAATTTCGCCAAACAGCATGCCGATTCTTTAGAAAGGCATGCTGTTCCATATATAAGAAAGAGAAATTAAGCAAAACATTACTATAATAGCTACGCGATTAACAAACAAATTTTGATCAGTGATTTTTATTGAGGATAGGTGAATGGTTGACTATTACCGTCAATCGGCTTCTCATTTCTGGCGGATTCACGATCCCGTGCTCATCCTTTAGAAAACTGTGTAAACAGGCACATATATCATTTGATTTCAACCCATGTCCTATCATCAAAACTGTTAGCTCCTATTTGACAACCCTTGGTACTGCAAAAATTATAACGATTTTTCCCAATAATAAGAGGATCTTCATGGATTAGATTTTCAACTAATTCATCACTCTTTTTTCTGCTTTCTTTTATGACAGGATATCCATCAGAACATAAAACTACATGATCTTCTTCATGTACAACATGCAGGATTATAAAATCCTTATTAATTCCATTTCCGTTAATTGCAGGATATCCATATTCACAATCGTTTTTATTCTCGTATTTGTATTGTTGTTTAAGATCGTTAGTTATTGCTAAGCGTCCTATATCTTTTTGCCTTATTTCTTCTATTGATAATTTGCCTTCATTAATTGCTTTATTTATTATTTCAGCTCTCTTAGCAGATAATTCTTTATCTATTAATTTGGGTCTGTTATCAGAACAAGCACTGCCGATTTTGAATTTACAGTCACCATAAGAAACAACAATTTTCTTCAATCTGTCAAAATAAACAACAGAAGCACTAATATGCATATCTGAATAATGTCTATTATTCTTTTTAAATATTGCAATGGACTTGTCTAATTCTTCTAAAACTTGCAGAGGTGTATCTGTATATTTAGTTTTCATATTATCGAGAAGTTCAAATTTATGAAATAATAATTCAGCTGCAATTTTACCGGGCTTTTTACCATCTTTTTTATCAAAATCTTTTGAGGTTGCTCCGTCAATAACGGCAACAAATCTTGTACCATTAAATACAGCATCTTCGCATAGTTCTTGATCCGGTAACTTGCCAATAACAGAAGTTTCGGTCGTATTTTTACAATAATCAACATCAGGCCTTCTGTCCATTTTTAAATATAAGGTAAATAATGCAACACATGCAGAAGTAGATGGTAACATAGGCATGAAATTATTTTTATAATAAATGCAATTTGAATAAATACGGCAATTGTGCAATTCGCTTATATTCATAGATAATATGTTGTCACCATCTGTTCCTAACGCATTTTCATTTGCTTGATGGTTATATTTTTTATGTTTGCCCTTGTTGTTTTTATTAATCAAAGTGAATTCATTGATAATTTCTTCACTAGTTTGCGTAGTTTTAACATGAAATAACAATTGAGGCTTCCCCCCCTCAAGCATATCCCTGTACGCTGCGATGAATTGTATAGGATAAAGTTCATCTTGATTGTCTACCAAAGAATTATCAGGTTTTATAAGGGTAGAAGATGGAATACCCATTTCATCTTCTATTTCATGAAATATTGCGTTTTTAAGACCTTTTTCAGTAAATTCAAAATCTTGATTCAAACCATATTTTGCCTTTAAACTGGCACCCACACTATTTCCCCAAGTGCGTTTGCCGATTGAGACATCATTGTTCCGAAATACAAAAAAGATTTTATGATCAGAACTCTCAACAAAACCATTAAACCCTAAATGATTAGATAATTTGGAGTTCTCCAAAGGGTGGACCATAGGACCGCATTCTAATAATTCACGAACTGAAATGCCATCTTTTATTTCATAATCAATAGAACGATTAGTTACTAAAGAATTGTAATAACTTGTCCTGCCGGTTTTTATTTCGAATTCATTTCTAACATTAATATGCCAACCATTTACTCTAATATTGGTGCTGTTATAGATTTTAGAAGTTTTATGTGTGCTAAACAATTCCTCATAATATCGGTCAATAATTTCAGGAAGCACATACTCATTATTGGGGTTGTCTATAATCTTTATTTTTTTGTCGTATAACCAAGCAACATGCACTACTGGAATTACCACTAATTCCATTTCGCCTTTAGTATTAGGATTCAATGTCCAGACTAAATTAGGTTCATTTGAATATCTTTCAACAAGTTTGTCATAATCAACTGTTAATTTGTTGGGATCCTCAGTTACACCTTGTAATTTGGTGCGTAGAAAAGTAATTAATCCGACAAAGGCACCTTCAATAACAAGCGCCGAAATAGTTGAGAAATCGATAACATTTGTAATTTGATCTTTATCAGCACCAAATAACCTTATCCATATAAGTACCATTACAACTGTAACTACAATTGCCAGTGAAAAGTAAATGTAATCTCGTTTGGTAATAGTGAGCAAAAACTTAATAAGTCTTGGTTTTGCTTTTTCGTGCCAGAAATTATGAATATGATTTTTCATGAAATACCTTAGTGTATTATTTTTTTTAGATTATAATTATATACTAAAAGCAACATTGAATAATACTTGTGAATATTTAGTGTGATTTGCTGAGCTAGATGTCCGTTGACTAAGAGTCAATGTTTGATGCAAAATGAGCCATTTTAGTTAACGTGTAGCCGAACTGAATATCCCAAGGCCGCTTGAACCAAGTGTTACGGATAAAGATTTGAATAAATAGATATTCCCGCATGAAGAAACCATAGTCTCAGTTAAACGCCTTTAGGAATGCGTGTTTATCCTTATCCGTAAGATCCACCAGCCTTCTTCATAAAATAATTGTTTTGTTTAAATTTTTATTAAATTATAAAATAAATGTGTTTCTATATGAAAATTAGAATTGATTTTTTCTAGAATTGTGCAATTAACAAAAATAAATAATTTTTATTAATTTATTAATTATAATATAATATTGTAGCTACACGAATGTAGTTCTGTTTTTTGTGACCCAATGATCGTCGCCGGCGCGCGCGTCAGGGAGCAGCAAATATCGGAATACAATACGAAGCAATGAGCTTCGTATAGCGTAGCTTACTATAATTTTGTTACTGAATACGGGTTATGAACACGACAAATTCTTTGAATTCGTTCAGACATGAAATTGGTCTGAGGCTTATAAAATTAATAAATATTCTGCTTATGGTTATTGCTTTTGCTGTAGCCTGGTTTATGTATTACGAATCTCGGCTTTTTTCTCCTTTTTACTTCTGGGGAGATGTTACAGTAGTTGGAATTTTTGCTGTTATTTATCTTTATTTTTGTAAGACATATGATGCGTTTCTTATTTCTCACTATCGCATTTTTGATGTTATTGCTAGTCAGACGTTGTCTTTGTTGTTTTCTGACATTCTGATGTATGCGATTACTTTACTTTTGTATAAGCGTTTTCCCAATCCATTGCCGCTTCTTTTATGCTTTGCCGATCAAGTCTCTATATCGATTATTTGGTCTTGTATAGCTCATGCAATTTATTTCAAATGGTTCCCTGCAAGAAAATCAATTATAGTCTATGATTCACGTCGCGGAATGCAAGATCTCATTGAAGAGTATGGTCTTTCTAAAAAATTTGATGTTAGGAAAACAGCATCAGTTGAAGAATGTCTTAATGATCTTTCTATGATTGATGATATGGAAGTCGTATTCTTAAGCGGTATTCATAGTCACGACAGAAACTTCATCCTTAAGTACTGTTTATATGAGAACAAACAGGTATATGTGATTCCCAGGATAGGAGATGTGATTATGAGTGGTGCCAAGCAGATGCACATGTTCCATCTCCCGATTATGAGAGTACAAAGGTACAAGCCGCGTCCGGGTTATTTATTCCTTAAGCGTGTATTTGATATTGTAGCAGCACTGATTGGTTTGATTGTTCTCTCTCCGGTATTCCTAATAACAGCTATTGCTATTAAAGCGACTGATAATGGACCTGTATTTTATAAGCAGGTGAGACTTACTAAGAACGGAAAGAGATTCATGATCCATAAATTCAGGAGCATGAGGGTAGATGCTGAGAAGGATGGTGTAGCCAGATTATCTTCAGGAGATAACGATGACAGAATCACTCCTGTCGGACGTTTTATCAGGAAATGTAGGATAGATGAACTTCCTCAGTTAATTGATATACTTTCCGGAAATCTCTCTGTTGTAGGACCCCGTCCGGAAAGACCTGAGATTGCTGAAGAGTATATGAAGGAAATTCCTGAATTCCAGCTCAGACTTCAGGCTAAGGCCGGTCTTACCGGATATGCCCAGGTTTATGGTAAATACAATACTACTCCTTATGACAAGCTTCAGATGGATCTGATGTATATTGCTAATCCCAGTTTTGCTGAGGATATCAGAATCTGCTTTGCTACGATCAAAATATTGTTTACGTCAGAAAGCACTGAAGGTGTTGCAGAAGGTTCAACAACTGCGATGAAGAGTGAAAGTAAGAAAATAAGTGGAGATTCCCCTAATTATCCTTCTGACAATTGAAAGGTAATAAGATTATGAATGTTGCAGTTATTATCGCTGGTGGTTCAGGTTCTAGAATGGGACAGGATATTCCAAAGCAGTTCATTAATGTTTATGACAAACCTGTACTTGTTTATACTCTTGAGGACTTTCAGAAACATCCACAAATTGATGCTATTCTTGTTGTTTGTATAGACGGCTGGCATGATGTTGTGAAAGCATACTCTAAACAATTTGGAATTCATAAATTGAAGTGGGTCGTTTCGGGTGGTAATTCCGGACAGGAATCCATTCGTAATGGTATATATGCGTTGGAAGGCATTTGTTCTGACGATGACATTGTAATTATTCATGACGGTATAAGGCCACTTGTTGACGAGACTGTATTAACCGATGTAATTGTTAAATGTCAACAATATGGTAATGCTGTTTCATCTCTTCCATATAATGAGCAAATATTCGTAATAGATGATGAGATAAGCACCGTAAAATATATACCCAGAGAAACTCTTCGTAGAGTTTCTACTCCGCAGGCATATAAGTTTGGCAAACTTCTGTGGGCATATAAAAAGGCTTTTGCAGAAAAAATCGGTATTTATGGGTCTTCTTATACAAATACTATGATGGTCGAACTTGGTGAACGACTCTATTTTGCTGCTGGTTCAGATAAAAACATAAAGCTAACGACAAAAGATGATTTGGAAATGTTTAAGGCTTATCTTAAATCTGAAAAGGATAAATGGTTGAAATAAAGGGGTGTTATATGTCGCTCTATACTAATAAGCTTTACCTTGAAGATATAAAACTTGTAGCTGATGCAAATTTACCGTGGGAAAAACTACATGGAAAATCTGTTTTAATATCAGGGGCAACGGGATTGTTAGGAAGCTTTCTTGTTGATGTAATACTACAGAAGAACACTCAGGGATTGAATTGTACTGTTTATGCCCTTGGTAGGTCAAAAGCAAAAGCAGAAGAACGTTTTTCAAAATGGTGGGGGGAGAAGCGTCTCGTTTTCTTGCCTTATAACGTTAACGATTCATTTTTTAGGGATGATATTGGTCCTGTTGATTATGTCCTTCATCTTGCTTCGAATACTCATCCAATGCTGTATTCTACTGATCCAATTGGAACAATAACTACAAACATTATTGGATTAAAAAACATGTTGGATTTTGCGATAGATCATCGTGCAACACGGTTTGTTTTTTCTTCTTCTAATGAGATTTATGGTGAAAATCGTGGCGATGTAGATTTATTTGATGAAAGCTATTGCGGCTATATAGATTCTAATACATTGCGTGCTGGATATCCTGAAAGTAAACGTTGTGGCGAAGCACTCTGTCAAGCATATAGATCGCAAAAAGAACTGGACGTAGTAATAGCTCGCTTTACTCGTTCATATGGTCCGACTATGTTACTTTCCGATACGAAAGCCATTAGTCAGTTCATACGTAAAGGTATTGCTAGGGAGGATATTGTTCTCAAATCTTCAGGAACACAAAACTACTCATATACATATATGGCAGATGCTATTTTAGGGTTGCTTACAATCATGCTTCAGGGCGAAGACGGTGAAGCATATAATATTGCGGATGAATCATCGAATATCTGTTTGAAAGATTTGGCGTGGATTATTGCACATCATGTTGGAAAGCAAGTTGTTTTTGAAATTCCTAATGAAGTAGAATCAGCTGGTTATAGTACAGCAACTAAAGCGTTATTAGATGGCAGCAAATTGAAAAAACTAGGTTGGAAACCTTTTTATTCTATTCAAGAAGGCGTTTCAAGAACTATAGATGTTTTGATTACATTACAGTAACGTCGGAAGGAAGATAACTATGAAATATCGTGTTAAAGATGATTCATTTGGAATTGCAGATCTTCAAACAAAGATGCTCGATGTTCTTAAAGAACTTATCCGAGTATGTGATGAGAATGGATTGACGTATTTTGCTTGCGGTGGAACCTGCATTGGTGCCTTACGTCATGATGGTTTTATTCCGTGGGATGATGATTTGGATGTTTTTATGCCTAGGCCCGATTATGAGAAGTTATGGGAACTTCGTGATTGTTTTCAAAAAGAAAGTTTTAAACTTTGCCGGACTACAAAAGAAAAGAATTATCATCACAGAGTTCAGCAATTAGTTGATTTAAATACTACATTTATTAATCAACGAAGTGTAAATGAAGATATTGAGCACGGCGTTTATATTGATATTCTACCAATTGATGCTTGTGCTCCAACAAAAGCTAAGCGGTTTTCTCAAAGGATCCAGGCGATGCTTTTTTCAGTTTACAATATACAATGCTTACCAGAGTTCCATGGTGGTAGATTATTTAAAACTGCCGTTTCAATAGCACTGAAACTTGTACCAAGTAAAAATGCCCGATTTAGAATTTGGAGTCGTTGTGAAAGAAAAATGACCAAATATGATTGGGATAAAGCCACTCAAGCTATAGAGCTTGCTGCATCTGTGAAGGTCCTTCGTAATCCATATCCCAAGGAATGGTTTGATGGAGTTATAAAACATAAATTTGAAGATATTGAATTAAATCTTCCGGTTGGTGTAGATAATTACTTGACACAAGTTTTTGGAGATTATATGTCTTTACCACCGGATAGTGAAAGGCATCCTAGACATAATACAGTTAAAATTGATTTGGAAAATGGTTATGAAATGTATAAAGGTAAGTATTACCTTATAAATAATTGAGGGTGTGTAAATGAAAGTAGCCGTCCTCTCATTAAGATTTGCACCTGGACATGTGGCTCATTTGCGTGCATATCGAGAATTGTTTAACGAATTAGGATGTGAAGTTAGGTTGTTTCTAAATAAATCCTATGTTGGGTTTATTGATGATAACAGTATGAACTCATTCATTGATTCTGTTGATGAGATTTTCAGTTGGAAACCAGATAAAGTATTCTCGTATAATATTGCTAATGAAAATATGAAGGTTGCAAAGATTTGCAGAAATAAAGGCATTCCATTTTATTATGTTCTTCATGAACCGTGGGACAGTTTTAAAGAATTGCTTTCTTTAGGAAAAAGGGCTCCACGACGCGTTGCTGCTAATTTTGTTAACTTTTTTACTTCAAAATATTCTTACAAAGTCATACTTGCATCTTCAAATGGAATTGCAAAATATGAGAAATACATGAAGCATTGCAATAAGAACTATGCATTATTTCCATTAATATTTTGTGATGACTATGATGAAAAAGAAGTTTCTGATCGGAAATACTTTTCGTTTATCGGTGGCTTTACTGAGCCAAGAGGTTGTTCTGCGTTTTTGAATTTTATCAAATATTCTGTGAAAACAGGAAAAGATACTAAATTCTGTATTGCAACCAGGAACAATTTAGACTTGACTGATCCTTTGTTTAAGCAAGCCATCGACGATGGTTTGCTTGTTATTTATTCAGGAAAACCAATGACTAGTGAAGAAATAAACTTTCATTATAGAGAATCTATATGTTCATGGAATGCATATATTAGTAGTACACAAAGTGGCGTTCTTCCCAATGCTCTTATGCAAGGTTCTCCTGTTTTAGTTACCAATCGTGGTGATTCTTCAGAAATAATTAGCGAGAAAAGAGAAGGATGCTTTGTTTCTCTTCCGCATAATAATGATGAAATTGAATTAGCATATAATTACATTAAATCTCATTTAGTTGAAATGTCTAAAGAAGCTAGGAAGACTTTTCTTTCTGAATATTTATACATGAATTATTTAGACTTGGCTAAAGAAGTATATGAAATTGGATAATGAATTATGAATTTATTAGTAACCTGAAGGGAACTTAATTAATGGCAGTAGTTGTGGCTTCAATTATAGCTTATTGTATTTGCTTGTTTTTATTCCGCAAAAACATGATTGTTCAACAACTCATGTTTTTTTTGGTGTATATCGTTAGCGTAACTTATCTGCAAGGATTAGATATTGCATTACCTATTTATTTTGTTTTCTCATTGATTCCCTTTATTAGTAGCATCAGAATAATTGATCTTTGGACTTTCATTTTAACTTGTGTTTTAGGCATTTATTTGATCTTCGGAATGTTATTCCAAAATACTCAAAGAGCCATCATTATGTTTGTATCAAGGTGCTGGCAATTTCTTTTCTTTTTTATTGTTTGCAACAGTAAAAAGAAAATTAAAGAAGATCTAAATTTTAAAATAATATTAAAAATAGCATTTATTGTTGAAACTGTTTTGGCGGCTTATCTTTTTATATCTAAGAGAGGATTATATGATGTCGTAAGGTTGACTGCCGGAGCACAACCAATTACTGGAAATACATCTGTAGTAATTCTCCCGATTCTAGTATTTTTGTTCTATATGAAGACTCAGAATCCAAAGGCACAAACAAGAATATTAATAATGGCATTTTTATTTGCTATTTGGGTTGCATTATCCGGAACAAGAGGTTATGAATTTGTATTTGTTATTGCACTTGTATGGTTGATTCGGGATTATATTACTACTTCTTCTAACATTAAGAATTCTTTGTATCGTTTTTTGTTTTTTATTTTGTTAACTGTTCTGCTGATAGGCATTCTATTTGTTCTTCCTGAATATTTAGAGAAGATATTAGCTGTATTGAGATTGAATAAAACGTCTATCGGTATAAGAACTTATGAGAATGCTGCGGCATTAGAGTTTATGCTCAAGGCTCCTGTATTTGTTAAGCTTTTTGGTGTGGGCATAGGTGGACATTTAGGAAGTTATCCTGAATTTAGAGAGGCAATAAGCAAACAATTTGCATTAGGTATGTGGAATAGAAGTCATTATCTCAATGATAGTGGTTCTCTTTTTCACAGTCTATATATGAACATCTTGTGTAACATGGGAATTGTTGGCTTTATTATTTTAATTATCTCGGTTATTAAAATATTACAAACTATAAGCGCATCAACAAATGACAAAAAGTTGTCGTTTGTAATGAAAATGTTCTTTTTAGGTATTTTATTTATGAACAATTTCAGATGGTCTACAGATTGTGGAATAGCTATCATGGGCATTTTTGCTTTGATCCTTAAAGTTTTGAATCAGCATAAACAATTAGAATTGCAAGAAGATCTTATTAGTGATTCGGAGAATAAAATTGAACAAGTTAGCGAATAAATATTCTTCTTTGTCAATCGAGTTAAAAGCTGCTTTTTGGTTTTTGATTTGTTCATTAATTCAAAAGGGAATAGCAGTTGTATCCACGCCTGTTTTCACACGTCTTATGACAACTGAACAGTTTGGAGAGTTTAATGTTTATTCGTCATGGAAGGATATATTTGTTATTCTTATAACCCTTAAAATCGGTGCAGGCGCTATGGGTCCTGGATTAGTTAAAAACGATCGGGATAAGGATGCTTTTTCCTCGAGCATGCACATATTAACGACTGTACTAGTATTAATCTGGTCGTGCCTTTTTATTTTCTTTAATGGATTTTTCCAAAACATAACAAAACTGCCCCAAATTCTTTTATATATCATGTTAATCCACGTTTGGACCCAGGGAATATGGGAAATGTGGGCAAAAGAACAGCGCATTAAATTTCATTATCGTTTATTAGTTTTTATAACCTTAATTGTTGCATTAATTAGGCCAATAATAGGTATTATCGTTGTTATTCATGCTGAAAATAAAGCTACAGCTAGAATTATAGAAATGGCTACCGTTGATTTTGTTGCGTATGTTGGTCTATTTATTTACACAATAGTACAGGGTAAAAAATTCTTTTCTAAACAATATTGGAAGTATTCGCTTAAAATAAACATTCCTTTGATTCCGCATTTCTTGTCTCAAACTATTCTAAATAATTCTGATCGAATTATGATAGAGAGAATAGTTGATACAAGTTCTTCCGGTATATACAGTCTTGCTTATTCCATTTCTATAATTACTGTATTTTTGAATAATGCTTTGCTTCAAGCTATGAGTCCATGGACTTTTTTAAAGTTAAAAAAGCGTGAGGAGTCAGCAATACCCAGAATTGGATTTGGTGCACTCTTGATGGTTGGTGCTGTTAATTTGTTGTTTATAGCCTTCGCACCTGAATTGATAGCTGTTTTTGCTCCATCAAAATATGGTCAAGCTCTATGGGTTGTTCCACCAATTACTATGAGTGTATTCTTTCAGTTTTCTTATTTATTGTTTGCGGATATTGAATTGTATTTTGAGAAAACAAAACTGATTGCTTTTGCGACTGTAATTGGAGCTGTTTTAAATGTTATACTCAACTATATATTTATCGGAATATATGGTTATTATGCTGCCGGTTATACGACATTAGTATGCTATATGATCATTGCGATTATTCATTACTTTGCGATGAAAGCAGTATGTAATTCGAAATTGGACGGGAAGTGTGTATATAAATTTAAAACATGGATTATTATATCTTTAGTCTTTTTAGCATTTGGTTTTTTGCTGTTGTTTAGTTATTCAAATATATTTATACGATATTCTATTATTGTTGTATTAATCATAGTATTAATTACGCAGAAAAACAGGATTTTGACTTTGCTTAGATCATTCTTAAAAGAAAGAAAAAGTAGTGGAAACGGAACCACATAATGTTCTTGTTTAAGAAGGTGTTTTGTTAATCGCAATGTAGGTTTGAGGAGAAAATGATGCGCCCAATTTGTGATTTAAATGAAATAAAAGCTATTCAAATCGAAATATTGCAGAAAGTCCATGATTACTGCGAAGAAAAGAAAATAATGTATTTCTTATCTCACGGTTCATTAATTGGAGCGGTTAGACACAAGGGATTTATACCATGGGATGATGATATTGATATCTTTATGCCTCGTGATGATTACAAAAAATTCTGTGAATGCTTTCCTAATGATCAGGAGAAATTAGGTTTAGAGATTGTTAATTCCGATACCAAGACTTATTTTGGTCGACCAATGAGCAAGGTCATTGATACCAGAACTATTTTAATCGAACCTAATTATTTATTAGACGATAATATTGGTGTGAATATTGATATATGGCCGCTTGACGGAGTTCCGGCTTCTGTCTCAGAGAAGAATAAACGACTAAAGAAGATTAAGCTTCTAATTAAATTAATGTATGCGCGCATTTTCAGATTTAGAGCATGTAGAAATATAATAGAAAAAATTGTTCATATTTTAAGTTTTCCTATATCTGCTAAAAGTGTTGTAAAAAGAATTAATAAAGAACTTTGTCTTGTGAATTTTGATTCATCTGAATTTGTTTCATGCTACGTGGATCCATATAAGAAAGAGTTTAAAAGAGAATGGTTTAAGAGTAGAATATTAGTTCCTTTTGAAGATAAATACTTTTATATTCCAGGAGAAGCTGATAAAGTCTTATCTGTGCTCTACGGAGATTATATGAAACTTCCGCCGATTGAAAATCAAAGGCCGCATCATGTAACAAATGTATTTTGGAAAGACTAATACTTCTATGAATTGTTTTATAAGTGAAATACTTTTACCTGTAATTCGAGCAGCTTTTGATTTAAATAGTGAAAACATAGCGATTTCTGATGATGACTATGAAAAGCTATTGAAAATTGGACAGAAACAATCGATTTTACCTATTATTTGGAGTGGATTAAAGAAACTTGGTTGTTCTGAAGCGAAGATAGAATCATTTGATATAGCAAGACTGAAGGATACGCGTGATTATGTAATAAGAAATCACTTTTACAACTCAATATGCGAATTGCTCAATTCAAAGAAAATACCTTATGTCCCTCTTAAAGGTTCTGTATTAAATACGTTATATCCTGAACCATGGATGCGTACAAGTTGTGATATCGACATTCTAGTACATGAATATGATGTAGATGCAGCTATATCTACTATTGAAGAGTACACAGACTTTCGTAAAGTTAAGAGAGGTTTTCACGATATATCTTTAAATAATAAGTCTGTTCATCTTGAACTTCATTTCAGCTTAATTGAAAATATGCAGGATATCGATCGCATGTTATTAAAAGTATGGGATTATTCTGAAAAAACTGATGACGGATACAAATATAAATTATCTCCGGAATATCAGATATTTCACGTGTTGGCTCATATGAGTTATCATCTCAGACGTGGTGGACTTGGTATTCGTCCATTCCTTGATCTATGGCTTTTAAACACAAGAACAGAATATAACGAGAAACTACTTTCCAAATTACTTGAAGATTCTGGTATTTTGACATTTTATGAAAAGTGCTGTGAAATGCTGGATGTTTGGATGTATGGTGAAGAATATACTCCGGAATTAAGTGCGTTAGAGGAATATTGTTTTGCTGGCGGTGTTTATGGTAGTAAAGAAAATGCTAGTGCCGCAGTTTTGAGAAATGGGAAGGGATTGAAATATATAAAAAGAAGGTTATTTGTTAGCAGGACGGCATTAGAAGGTGCTAATCCTAAGTTGAAGAAGTATCCTGTGCTGTTGCCTTTTTTTCAAGTTAAGCGTTGGTTTAACTTGAAGGACGAACGAAAAAGAAAAAGAATTGCTAAAGAATTGAACGGAACCCTAACGATAAGCCAACAGAAAGTAGATTCTTTTGATAAGCTCTTGAAAAGTCTTGGCTTATAAGTATATTTATATTTTGTTTAAGCGAAATATATGTATTGTGTAGGATTTCTATTGAATGATAAGTGTTATTGTTCCTGTTTATTGTGTTGAACCTTATTTACGAAAGTGTATTGATAGTATATTAAATCAAACATATCAAGATTATGAAGTTATCCTTATTGATGACGGATCGCCAGATAAATGCGGAAATATTTGTGATTCATATGCGAATAAAGATTCTCGAGTTAGAGTAATTCACACAGATAATCATGGATTGTCAGCAGCTAGAAATGTTGGTTTGACTGAATCTCAAGGTGACATTATTTGCTTTATTGATTCTGATGATTGGATTGATCCAACCATGCTTGAAGTAATGGAAGCTAAGATGAATGAGACAGATGCTGATCTTTGTGTTTGTGGTTTTTGGTTTGAGAATGACGTAACAAAAAAAGAATATAGTTTTGATTATTCAATATGTTCTAGCAGCACCGCACTCAAGACTTTAGTTAATGAAAAACTGAATGGTAATGTGTGGAATAAGTTGTATCGAAGAAAACTATTTTTTGAATGTGATTCTGATAAGAGTAATTATCTAAAAGATAAGTTGATTAGATTTCCAGAAGGAAAGAACTATGAAGACTATTATATTTTGCATAGACTAATAAAAAATGCTAATAAAGTTGTTACTTTAACTGAGTCTCTATACCATTACAGATTGAGAGAAGATAGCATAACAAAAACCTATTCAGCAAAGAATCTTTTGGATTATGCTGATGCTCACTTTGTTAGATATAATTTTCTACTGAATAATAAAGATGTGCATGATTTATTTAGCGAGTCTGAAATACTGGCTGAGCCTGCAAAAGGATTATCTAAAGTCTGGCGATGGTGGTATGGCTGTAGTAAAAAAGAAAAGAATGAGAATTTACAAAGAATCAAAGATTTAGAAGCATTCATTCGAAAAAACTTACCGTTATTTGGATATAAAACTTGGCCAAAACATTTGCGTATAGCTTCATTATTTATGCATAGCAGTAGCGGTATATCATTTTGGATTATTTATAATTTGAATGGATTGTTCCGTAAATTAAGACCTAAAGATGCAAATAACCTTTTTATATAATTGGCGATAATCAGGTTATTTAATTTTGCCCCTCAACTAACCCCTTAAATATCCCATTCTATTCAATAAGATCGCTGTAGGTTCCTTCCTCGGCGATCTTTCCATTTTCGAGCACTAATATCCGGTTGCATTTCTGGATTGTTGAGAGACGGTGAGCTACAACGATTCTGGTGCAATGCAAGGCCTCCAGTGCGTCAGTTATCCTTTTCTGGGTGATGTTATCAAGGGAAGACGTTGCTTCATCAAAGATCAGAATACTTGGATTAGATGCAATCGCACGAGCTATAAGAAGTCTTTGTCTCTGACCGCCTGAAAGTGATAATCCGCCATCCTGTAATTTTGTACGCATTCCCATAGGCATAGTTTTGATGTCATCAGCTATACAGGCGATTTCAGCTGCTTTCCAGACATCTTCACGCTTTAAGCTTGGATTAGATATAACAATATTGTCGTAGATGGTTCCGGCAAAGAGTTTTCCGTCCTGCATTACTGTTCCGATATGCTGTCTTAATGAGTTTTTGTTTATCGTCTCAAGATCCTTGTTATCAAAGAGGATCTTGCCTTTGGAAGGTTTCTCAAGTCCGAGAAGCAATCGTACTAACGTGGTTTTACCGCAGCCTGTACGGCCTACGATAGCTACATAATCGCCTTTCTTGATCTTAAGATTAAGGCCGGTAAATACGGGCTTGGTGTTCTCACCGTAATCAAAAGAAACATCCTGTAATTCAATATCTCCATGAAGCTCACTAATGATCTCGGCATTGTTATCTGACTCCGGAACTGCGTCAAATAAAGGCTTTAAAAGCTTTAATATAGGCTTGATCGCAGCAGTGGAGATGGCAAGTGTAGAGATGGCAGTGAACGCTGAAGAGATATATCCATAAGAAGCATTAAATGCGAAGTAATCAGCTACAGAGACATCATTCTTAACGGCTATGAAGTACATAGCTATTGTTCCAAGCAATGATACAGCCGTGATAAGGACTGAAGATAAACGGATGAAAAGCGGCGGGTTATAGGTGAGTTCTGAAGTCTTGGAGTAATGCTCTGACCATTTATCGAATGCCTGCTTCTCAACGCCAAAGCCACGGATCTTCTGGATTCCGGATATCAGTGAATATACGAATCCGCGTTCTTTTGCGTTTGCTTTAAGCTTTTTGCTGTCGACTTTGATCTGCATTTTCGAAGTGATCAGGGTGATGCAGACTGTTAATATAGTGACAATTAAGCTTGGCCAGACAAGGCTTGGAGCGATCTCTAATATCTGGAACAGATAGATAAGTGAGAAGATACCAATGAGCGCTGAAGAGAAGAATGTATCAACAATGGTATTACAGAGCGTATCGATATTAGTGAAGTTCTGATTCAGTTCGCCTGCGGTGTGTTTACGGAAGAAGGGCGCAGGGAGTGATAGGAGTCTCATCATGACAGCTGCGCCTGTGTTGATACTGAGCTTATTGCGGATCCTTGTTAAAATGAGATTTCTGGTAATCGTAAGCAGTATCGTTGATAAAGTTGCGAAGAATAAGAAGGTCACAGCAGCAGATAAAAGCGCCATGCTTCGTGATTGGATAACAGGTCCTAATAAGATCTGATTAAGAGTAGGCGTGAGCAAACCGATTATCGTAATTACTGCTGCAGCAAGAGCAAAGCTTATTATGTCCCATGCTTTAAGGCAGCTGAACATATAACGGATCAGATCTTTGGTATCCATCTGCCTTTGGGGCAGGGGACGGTAGATGCAGATTGCTTTATCACTTATCTTAGTTGCTGAATTTGCATTTATACGAGTCTTTCTGCCGGTATCAGGATCGGAATAATGGTAGCCGCCAAACGCTGAAGGGATAAGCGCTACATACTTATTGGAATCTTTAAGCGTGGCGATCAAGGGACCTGTTGCATCCTTGTACCATTTATTTGGAAGGCTTACTTCACGGTACATTATGCCTGTTTTGGCTGATACGATATCTAACATCTCGTTTAATTCTGTGACTAAATCAGGAATCTCAGGCATAGTGATACGCATCGCATTAAGCAAAGCAGATACAGCATTTCTCTCATAGTTTATGTTTTGGGAGTTATTATTCATTTGACACTAACTCCTTATATAAACCTTTGCGTGAGAAAAGCTCTTCGTGAGTTCCGCGCTGGACTATATTTCCATGGTCAATGACGATAATCTCGTCACTGTCTTTGATTGCAGAAAGTCTGTGAGAGACGATTATCGTCGTAATATTCCTTGCTTTAATTGCCTTCATGATCTTTGATTCAGTCTCTGAATCAAGGGCAGAAGTAGCTTCGTCCATGATAAGGATAGACGGATCTCTAGCAAGGGCTCTGGCGATCTCAAGTCTCTGTCTCTGGCCGCCTGAGAGGTTCTGGCCGCCGTCTAAGATTCTGTGCATTAAATTGTCGTCGTAAGCTTTAAGATCGTAATAGCACCAGGCATCTTTAATTGCTTTTTCTACGCTGTCACCGGTAATAGAATCGTCCCAGAGTCTGATGTTTTCCAAGACTGTATCGTCGAATAAAACGCTTTCCTGATCAACCACGCTGATCGAACTTAACCTGGTCTTTCTGTCGATATCTGTTAACGCGTGGCCATCGATCTTTATGTCACCTGAATCAGGCTGATAAAGTCCTGAAATGAGCTTAACAAGCGTCGATTTGCCGCAACCGGATCTGCCGACAATGGCAGTTTTCGAGCCCGGTTTAATAGTTAATGAAAGGTCATCAAATAAAGGCTTGCTGCGCTTGGAATAGCCGAAGGATACATGATCTAATTCTATCCTTCCGGACAGCTTGGAAACGCTCTGAGCGTCGTTCCGGGCCTTAAAAACGGCATCTTCAGGATAGTTCATTACATCATCGATACGCTCCATCTTGGTCTTCATTTCCTGGATAGACTGGCCGGCGCTGATCAAAGATACGGCAGGGTTCATGAA